>Ga0116231_10005055_pt1 | contig 26265 bp, 18 predicted proteins | sample S1TSphgellanicum_2_FD_89695 | JGI IMG/M metagenome (GOLD analysis project Ga0116231, IMG submission 89695) | Host-associated microbial communities from peat moss isolated from Minnesota, USA - S1T2_Fd - Sphagnum magellanicum MG | ecosystem: Host-associated > Plants > Peat moss > Unclassified... | reverse complement strand
GGTGTTTTGCCCCTTGCTGTCGAGCTCTGAACATTCGGGAGTCCCGGAAGACTCCCAACCTCCCACTTTTCCAAGTGTTGGGCTTCACCCCCACACTTGGCCAAAGTGGGGTTGCGACATATTATGATCATTAAAGACAAGTTAATCCACACATTGCAAATGTTGATAATCCAAAGGAGGTGTTTGACATTATGAAAAACTTGTACGATTCTCACAAATCATTTGAGTCATTATTGTTGGAGAAAAAGTTTTATTCCACATGTTACAGATGACTAACATAGCTCATGGACCATAGATTTCTTCTTTAAAATTTTAAAAATTATCGCCAAATTAACAAGAATGAATGATCACAAAATATTAAATAATTCATCTAATATTCAATGCACATTCACCAAATCATGAGAGCTTTGGATACACTTCCTTTTCTTGAAAAATTGTCATCAAAATCAATGTTGGAGGAATAGTGAAAAGACACAAAACAATTGAATCATGAAGCACTTATTCACCAAAGTCAAACCATGATTTAAAGCTACTAATACCTTAATCAATATTGCCACAAGATTGTTTTTCATGGAGGAGTTCAATTTTTAAACATTGGAAATTGGGATATCTTGATAATGGATGCAGATGCGAAAACTATCAAGGACAACCTCAAAATTGTAACAACTATGGTGAACATGGGTGCTAATTTCATGAATTTCTTTAGCCATTAAGAGAGATCCTTTAATTTGACAAACAATGGTTAAACATTAACACCATGGAGGAAGAAAAAAGGGTGGAGGGAATCATGTCAAAACAAAAGTTATTAGAGATTTTGGAAATAGTTATGCTTGTTTTTAATCTTCCCACAAACAAATTACCAATTAATATACCAATAGTGGTGCATCCACTCATGTTAGTGGAGAATCTAGATACTTCATAGGGCTTAAAGCTAATGTCAATGCAACAAGCATTAAGTCTACAAAAGGTCACATGCACATGCAATTTATGGAAAAGGAATATTGGCCTCAAACACAATGGAGAAATAAAGCACATGAATAATGTTATCTATGTTTTGACTACTATTAAGAATCTCTTATTTATTGGGGCCATAGTTAATAAAGGATGCATTGTGATCTTTAGTTCAAAAAATTGTTGGATTATGTCAACAAAAAAACCTTTTGAGGTTCTTGCACAAGAATAAGATATGAATTGAATGGTTTAGACAAACTTGAGATTGTTCAAACAAATACAATGAACTTGTTTGATCTTTTGATCAACGATGAACTGACAAGAACATTCCAACAAGATTGTGGTGTAGATGTCTAGGGGAACTACATCTCCAAGGATTACACACTCTTTCTATTGGAGGACGATTGGTTGGGTTACCTACATTTATGAACTATGACCCCATGATTGCCTAAATTGCAAAGTCCATATTTCATTGAAAATTAATGTTTTTGGTGTATTTATTTGAAAAGAAAAAGGACAAATAAGTCAATTTCATTTATTCAAGTCCATTTTGTTAAGTTTCCAACTTGCATGTGGGTTTATATAATAGTATGTGTTCAACCCAAAAGATTCCACCTTTGTGACATTTAGAAAAGTCCGTTATAATATGCCTTTACCATGTGCATAAATTATATGGTTGTCTCACCTACTTATGGAATGAAACGTTCACATGACCATTTTTCCCATAAATAGATCTCCTTTAAGAACCAATGTAGGTGGGTTTTCACCTAAGCAAGTTTATAGCAAGTCACCACCATTTATTTTGATCATTTTAAGATCTTAATTGGTTGCTTCATCTATGTTTTCATTACATAGGTGCAACACTTTAAATTTGACCCAAAATCAATTAAACACCTATTTGTCCAAGGTGTACAAATGTTTTGAATGAATGACCAAAACTATAATCATTTCAAGGATGTTATATTTGATGAATCACATTTATGGCTTTCAACCTTGAGACTCAAAGAAGCAATGGAGGAGTCAAAAATGACATTACCATTGTTTATCTTTCTTCAAGAAGAAAATCATGTGTAGTTGAAAAATGAATTTCAAAAAATTTAAGTCAAAATTGTTTGGAGATGTTTCATTGTGAAATTGATACAAAAAATGATTATTGTGTTTTTAAATGGAGATTTGTATGAAGAAATATTTATGTTTCAATTATAAAGTTTTGTTGTGAAAAGAAAAGAAAAAAACTTAAAAAAACATTTTATGACCTCAAGCAAGAAAATCAAACATGGTGTTGAAAAACAAATACCTTCCTTCAAGAATATGGAATGTTAGGAACAATACCTACTATGACCTCTACTTACTAGTTGAGGTTGAGCTTTAGGTTAGATCATAATATTTTACATTAATGACCTTCTGATAATCAAGGACCATGTGTCCAAGTTGGTTTTCTTGGAAGCATAACTTGAACAAAAGTTCAAAATGTTTAATGACGCACCCCCAAACTCCTTGATGGACTTAACTACGAATCCAAAAGGTGAAAACAACGGAAGGATAAGGAATTGGGGCACACTCCCTGGCTCGCAACACTTTAGGGTAGAGGGGCATGTTAGAGCTCTAGGATGGGGACTAGAAAAAGTGATAAACAAATCAATTACTCGCACACACTTGCACAAATCAAACAACAAGTTGATTAATGCGTAGTTGGAACACTTTTGGTGCATGGATAAGCCATGAGTAAACATGAATTCATAAAATTCACCACGGCCTGAACTTGGGGGGAAGCCATCACCTTCCCCCTTATAGTATTTTTTGTGCTTGGCCACAGGGTTAGCACTCAAATGTCATTTTGTCCTGGGACTCCCAAGTTGGAATCCCAAAGTTTCCGAAATTGGGACTCCTGCGACTTTGGATGATCATAACTTTGTGTGCAAACCTCCAATTGAGGTGAGGTCTTAAGCAAAGTTATATTCGTCATTGAGAGCTTTCCAACGGTATGTGGCTCGCCACTTACACATAAGGAAATCAGGGTGATTTCCCGACTTTTTGTGGTTGGGAATCAAATTGGCAATTTGACTCCCAACCCTTTTTTTGCCATAATTTATGTTTTAAGACATCTACATTTTAAGAGTTTTCCAATGGTATAAAGAACTTTTTAATTTAATGAGTTTTGACCCCTGAAATCACCCTCTAAAAATTCGGAGGTCCATCGGGACTCCAACTCTCAAAATGGAAGTTCACTTAGGAATGTAAGGGTTCATTCTCTCACACTTTCTTACATTCCTGGGAGCATGAAATGTGATTCCCAGGCTTCACTTTTAGCTCACACCTTTGCCACCCCTTACCTTGGTTGCAAGCCTAATACTAAGGTTACGACATTTAAACTAGGCATCATGTAACTCTACACATATGTTGAGTTTATTTATTTGTCACATGAAATCATGTTGATATAATGGTCTTATGTAGTTACCATATTGGAAAGGTTTAACATGGAATATTTTTTTGCACAACTACTTTAATGGAAGAGGGTTTACAACTAAGGTTGGATTTGGAAGATGATTTGGTAAATCCAAGTTACTATTAATGTTTGGTGGGCAACTTGATTTGGTTCACCCATACACAATTCAAGTTATGTTATGTAATAAACATAGTGAATCAATACATGGCTTCATTGCAACAATTGCATTTGAATGGTGTATATTTGAAAAAAATTGAAGTAGGAGAAATAATAGTTGATTATGTGCTAACACATGAACAAAAGGTAGACATCTTTAGGGTAAATGCACAATTGAATGGTTCACTTTTGTGATGAAACAATGTTTTTTCCATGGGTATCCTTTATTCAAATGCATATGGTGAGTAATATATTATTAGAATTACCAATTGGGACTTGGATTTAGATCAACAACTTCATTATGAAGATAATTGTGTGGTTATCTATTGATAAAAAACTCATTTGTTGATATTAATGAACTTACGAAGTTGTAAAATATGGATTAGTCATATGATTGGAACATCAAAAAATGGAAAAATTTACATTGATTCACATTTTAAATTTGTTATTGGGACTCAATATATAATGTAATACAAAATGATAAACTCATATGATGAATCTTTTCTTTGAAAACCTTAAACGTTTAATAATTAGGGACTTTTGAATGGTTAAAATTTGATCATATTTTCATGAGTCCATATGAATTGTAATTTTTTTTTGTTTTTCAATTTTTTTGTCCCAAAAACATATTTTTTGAAAGCTTTAAATGGGTTATTATTCATATGAACGTTGTGGGTTTTCCCTTTACGACTTCCAAATTAAAAAATGACATCAGCTACATTAAATACAAGTTTTCACATAGATTTGAGAAGGTTTGTCGGTCATTGAACATTTATTATTCAAATATTAGAATAATAATATTTTTAAAAATAAAAACCATATCGATTTGAATCATTTTAAAGAATCTTGTATGGACTTATAAGGATTGTAAATCTACCAATATTGAGCCACTTGATTGTGGATTCACCTTTTATTAAACCACTTGGGTGCACGCATTTTTTTGAATTTACAAAATGTTTGGGCATAGATGATTATTTTAAAAAAGTTTGAAATACATTTTAAAAGAACTTTTCAAACTTCATACTTACAAAGCTCTTCAAAGTTTGATTTGTTGGCCATAATTTTTTGTTTTAAACTAAACAAAAGTTCAAATCTAAGTTCATAATGCAATAGCTAGTAGAAATTTGATTTTCATTGTCAATACTTTTCATAAATATAAGATTAAATGTGAAAGGGGGGGATGTTCACACACACTCTTGATCCACTTGTAGTTCATAATTGCAAATAATTAAATTTACCTTTGGATCATTGACAAACACTCCATGTAACTTTAGATTTGCTTCTTTAAATCATAAAGATACACTTGCAATCAGAGGGAAGAATTTGTAATTTTTAAAATTAATATCACATGCATGAAAAACTTCCCAAAATGATGGTTCACTACCATACCTTTATCCATGTACATATATTGAAACATATATATTTGTGAAATGCATAACATTGAAGTGTGCATTGATCTTTTCAAATTCCAAGTCCAAGTAAAGTTTAAAGTTTTTTACAAACAACATTTCAAGTGCTTCCTCTTGAAACTTCATGTTGCTATTTGGTCCTCCCCACTAATCCCACTTTCTTGCCTTCTCATTTCTTGTTTGTCTCCTTCAAAACTAGCCAAAAGCTAATTCCTTCATTCGTAACATATTGTCATTAATAAAAGAACCATCTCATGTCTTCTATCAAAACCCTCCTTCTTTTCCTAAGTTACTAGCTTGATTCTTATCTTTACACCATTTGGCATTACAACTAATTAAATGTCACCACCCAAGTTGATTGTTATGGTCATCCGTCTATAAAAAACAATAATTTCTTTTATTGGTCTTTTTGGAAGGCACTCTTCCTAGATATCTTTACATGTCAAAATTGGGTTTCGCACCATTTATGCTTCATCCAAAATATAATTTACATGTCATTTTACAATTGTGGGTGGAGATGCTCAAAAATTGCACAAGGAAATAAAATGAAATACATAACCAACAAATTTTAATAAATATGTGAAACAATTGAAAGATCCATCATTTGCCTTCTTTTACCAACTTCTAGAGCTTTAAGTTCTAGCCATTTAAATTAATTCTAAATTACAAAGTAGTTTTTTCAAGAGTGTTTGAAGATCACCTTGTCATAAGATCCAAGGTAGACTTCTAGCATTAAGCTTCCCGAGACCCAAGTAAATTGCAAAGGCATGGCCCAACAAACACATTGCATAAAACTATTTCTTAAAGAATTGGAAAATATGTGCTCCACTCAAAGATGGTATAAAAAACTACCATTAACAAATGGAGTATTGGGATGACAAGCATTGTTGTTAACTTGAGTTTTGATACTTGGGTTCTAGTAATATGAAAGGATACAAATTTCATCACCTTAAATATCACAAATTTAACAATGTAAAATAAGATGTAATGGTGCAACAACTTTATAATTCTATTTTAAAGCACATCCTAAACATTTATGAATGAGTTGTTTGAACAAGGAGACATACCTAAACACAATTCCATTGAATTTCCTTAATCCCCAAACCCTCAAAACCCTAGTTCTCTACCACCTAAAAAAACAAGAAATGATCAAATTTTGTAACACAAGCTGGTGGACAAGAATTGTATATCAAAGAACATTAAGTAATTTTGAGGCATGTTGAAACCATGGTGTTTAAATGTGGTGAATTTTCGCCATTTGTCAAAAAATAGAATAAAATGTGACACAATTTACCCAAAGGATTTTTTGAAAAAAAAAAGCCCTAGAAGAGTTAAAGTTGCCATATTATAAGATGATGGGTTCTTGTGGGTTGTTAGTATATAGTGAGGTTTGAAAAAATTGTATCTAAACACAATATCCTTGCCTTGGTAGGCAATGCCAACAACAATGATTATTATTATTTATTAAAATTTTAATTTAAAAAGAAAAGAAAAGTACATTGAACAGTGCTGAGACCCTAAGCATATGTCTAAATTGAGTGCAAATTTATCATCCAAATACAGCCAGCAACTAACCAACAAAAATGAGTCTGGATAACAGCCCAAATGCCATACATTCATCCAAACTGAAAGGCAGATCCATCTACTCTTTCATACATGTCAAATAAACATTACATTGAACAGTGCTGAAACCTTAAGCATATGTCTAAACTGAGCGCAAATTTATCATCCAAAGATTAGCCAACAACTAACTGACAGAAATGAGTCTGGATACAACCCAAATGTTGTACATTCATCCAAACTAAGAGTCAATCAGTTCCATCTTCTCTTTCATCCATGTCAAAATAAACATTACATTTGAACTGAGCTGAGATCCTAAGCACATGTCTAAATTGAGTGCAAATTTATCATCCAAAAAAGCCAGTAACTAAGCAACAAAAATGAGTCTGGATGAAGCCCAAATGTTGCACATTCATCCAAACTGGTACTCAGTTCAATGCAGTAGGTATTCACATTCTCTCTACCTTAGAAATAATGATGGTGATGGCTATTGCGATTTCCAGCTCTTAACTTTCTTCAGCATCCCGTTGACACTCAGATCAAATGCATCGAGTGTGCCTGTGAGCTCTCCAGGGCTTGAGAAATTCATGTACAAAAAGTTGGGAATGAGAGAGATGACTCGTTCCCGAAGCGCTACGATTTCCTCTTGTTTGAACTTCAAGAGAACATCTTCTACCTTCAACCCATCTTGTTGTACCTGTTTTTCATCAATGAGTACTGAATAGGCTTTTGGGTCCTCAGGTAGATGCCATTCGTATTGTGTATAGGCAGAATCTGGATGGAAGAATACGGGTATGCACCCAGCAATCATGGAATCAAAAGTCGACTTTCTTGTGGGTGTGTCACCTTGTGGTTGCAAGCAAAAATCAGCATGCATGAAAGCTGGCAGAAGGACTTGTGGGTATCTGCCACATGACATTCCTGTGCAGTCTGTGAATTTACATTTTGTTGATTTCATGCATTGCTCAATCAACTGTGACCGAATGTCTCCAGGTTTTCCAGGTCGAGGTGCACCTACAAATGAGAACAGCACTGTTCGATTGCTACTCCTCACCTGCAGATTTCAAAAGAGCCTGGATTCAGTGACTACTTACTTTGTCCGTATGCAAAATGGAAGTTCATATTACTCTACAATAACAAAAGATTCATTTTCTACTCTCAGTAGTGAACCTCAAACATTTAAATAGACATGGGCAGCTGTCACAAAAGAATTTCAGTATTTTTTCCACCATCCAAAACCATCACTCTAAATTCCTTTACAGAATTGATGTATTGGCGGGGTTGGCATGGTTTGTAATTTGCAAGTTCCTGCAGGAAATGGGATGGTACAGTCTATAGGGGTTTGGACCTGGTGCAATGACAAAAACCCATACCACTGCCCTCCAGAACCTCAATCTGAAATAATTCCAGAACTGATGTATTGCAGTGCCAGTTTGCATGGTTTGCAAATTGCACATTCTTGCAAGAAATGGTGGTAGTAGGGTTTATGGATTTGCACCTGGTGCAATGACAAAATCCATACCACCAACCTCTGAAACCTCACTCTGAATTCATTCCAGAACTGACATATTGCAGCAGGGTTTGCATATTGCACATACAATTTGGCAAGAAATGATAGTAGTAGGGTTTATGGATTCATACCTAGCGCAATGACAAAATCCATACCACCAACCCCTGAAACCTCACTCTGAATTCCTTTACAGAACTGATGTATTGCAGATGGGGTTTGCATGGCCAGTTTGCATAAGATTGCACATACATTTTTGCAAGAAATGGTGGTTGTAGGGTTTATGGATTTGCACCTGGTGCAATCACAATCTCCATACCACTGCCCTCCAAAACCTCAATCTCAAATGGTTCCAGGACTGATGTATTGCAGTGGGGTTTGCATAAGATTGCACATACATACATTCTTGCAAGAATGGGGGTAGTAGGGTTGATGGATTTGTACCTGTTGCATCCAGTCTTGGAGTGCAGAGAGAGAAGGCGGATGGAAGGAGGTAGGATAAGGCACAGCTTCTTGCATCGGCTCCCATGGCATCTTCTCCAAAACCAGAGCATGCACATGAGCAAGCTCCACTTGTTGCAGCAGCCTGGTACCCCAACTGGTCTCATTCTGCCGGAAGAAATCCCAAGCAGTTCGTCCAAGCACCATGAAATGATCCGCTCCACCATGCCGAGACCAAATTTCCGCAGCATTGTGCTTGAGCCAGTGGACGAGATCCAGTCCTTGAGAGTTGCGCAAATGCTTCTTCTCCCCATACAAATACTCCAAAGCTTCCAGACCGCCGTAGTAGGGAAGGAAGAAAATCTGCGCTTTCCAAGGGTTTAGGGTTCTGCAAGGGTACGTGACGATGCGGCGATGGAACATGACTTCCAGAAGGTAATTGTTGGTGGCATACCAATGCTCTGGATTGTCGACCCTTTGTCCGAATCCGTCGTTCACCCAATGGTCGCAGAAATCGATCCAATCTGCTAATCCTTTGTTGCATCTCTGGAGAAGATCTGTGTTGAAGGATGTGGGTAGTTCGTGAACGAAGACTCTGCGTCCCTCACACACATCCCCAGTTGAAGAAGAAGCAGATGATGAATCCTGAGCTTGATGAGGAGATCTTGATTCCAAGTGTATGAATGCTCGAAGTGCAAGGATTAGCATTCCCAAAAACATGCAGCCGCGTACTCCATACACGCGACCACGCATTTCTTAGTCCCTTGTTGATTATTAAGAACAAAGTCCTTCTCCCGGAGAAACAACTTCTGTCACAATCTCTGTGGTTTAAAAAATTTCTCTTGACAAATTACCAAAGCATGGATCGATCGAGATCCTTACAAACTCCGTTTTCCAGCAATTGTTTGTGGCTGTATCTCTCGAACAAGTTCAAGTTCTTAAGTCTCCCAGAGGACTACTGAACTTGTTGCAGTCTGCCATGAATTTGACAACAAAACTCAAAAATCTCTTTCTGTCAGAAACCCCAACTTCCAAACATCCCAGTGACACAAATTTCCGCACTTACAAGAAAAGTCAGGAGCTTGCAGGGGAGGGGCGGGGCTTACAATCTTCAACAAAAGCTCGTACAGACAGACAAACAAACAAACAAACAAAGCCCCACAGAAACAAAGAAAAGCTGTGATCTATCCTTTCCTTTCCTTCCCTTTGCTTGCGCTTCTAAAAGACGACCACGACCACGACCGCCACACTTCTCATATGAAACAGCAAAATTCTACCAAACCCAAATCCTCAGGATGGCAACACGCTTGATCGATCAAGCTTTCTCTTCATCAACTCCTCCTCCTCCTCGAATCCCAAGCTTTCCCCAATACCCAAAACAACCGATGTAAGAAAAAACACGTGCCCTTTCTCCTTCTCCTTCTCTTTCTTCTTCTCTGTCTCTCTGTCTCTATATCTCTCTCTCTGTGTTGGAATGTTGGGAGCTGGAGATGGAGAGAGAAGAGAAAAAAGCTATGAATCCTCCTCTTCTTCCTCCTACTTCTACAACTTCTTCTTCTTTCTGCTCTTCTCAACAACAACAACAAAACCAGACTTGTGCTGTTGAGTCCAGATGGTTGTTTCTTCTCATCAAATGCTGCTATGTCTACAATGTCTGCAGCCCAAAAAACCCAATCCATCAAGAATTACACAACCACCCATGTGTTGTTCTGACATGTTCTTGCCCTTGCTGCTACTGCTGCCACCATCATCATTCTTTTCTTTTTCTTTTGCTTTGGCTTTGGCTTTCTTTCTGACAAAAATCTAATGATCTTGAAGCTTTTGAGCTTGCATCGAGTACTACTAGTCTTCCCATCAAGTACCTACCCGAACGTGTTGTGTTTGTTGCTGCTACTTATTCCATTTGTCTCTTCTTCATCAATGACACTTGAACACAACAAAAACACACACACACAAATCACAGAATGATAAACAAACCCACCCAATATTTTTTTAATAAAAAAATTTGGTACCAATCACACAAACACAATCATCAACATTCACTTCATACACATTATTATAATACAACATTCCAGAAATAATAAATTTATTATTATTATTATATCAACATACTTTTACATACATCAAAGAGCTTAATTTAACTCAATTGTTATACTGATGGCTACAAAAGTTAATAATATAATAAGATGTTGGGTTTGAATATTGTTGTTGTTGTTGTTGTTCTTCTTCTAATAAAAAAAAGGCTTTGGAGCTCCTCTTTGCTGAAGTTTGTTTGCCAAATTTGGGCTAATTCTTTTTATGGCAATCATCCATGCAGGATGGAATGTTTTGATTTTATTTTTTAAGGCAAATTTTTTTTGTTTAGCTACCTATTTTGGTGGGAAATATTTTGGAGATCAACTTGGGACAAACAAACTCCTAGAGGGTGGGTGACCATGGTTTGGCTGATTTGGGTTCCTAGCTAGCAAAGAGCCCAGTTGTGACTAGTTACCGACACTAGGTAGGTAAGTGGGTAGGAAAAAAAAGCCCTTACTAATGTATAAACCATCTACTTATCTAGTAATCACCCTATTTTCCTACCTATCTATCAATATGTAGCACTTACTTGTTATAGAAGGGGTTACCAAGGTGAAACCAGATATTATACCCATGGTTCCTTGAGGTTTTAAAAACAATTGGGAACCGGGAGTTCTTTGATTCTGTTATTCTAATTTAGAAAAACCCAGGTTGGGTGGTTCTCTGATTCATAAAATATTTTTTAAAAATACCAAAAAAGAACTAATGGTTATTAGCTGAATCAAATACCTACCCAACACTGGTTGTGACTTGTGACTACAACCCTAACAACAATCAGAATTTACAGGCTTGGGAGGCATTTGTTGGTACATAAAGTTGATAGTCACCCAACATTCACTATTACAAAATGTGAGTGCAGTTCATTAATCCTTATTCACTAAAATAATGAATTCATTCAAAATCTAATGAAATCACTTGATATACAGATACACCTTTTTGTTATAAGGATTAATGTTCAAAAATCAACCCTAAAAGATTCCTCATATATGTGAAAATATTTGAGTTCTGAAAAACCCTCAATCAACAATTTTTCTGAAGCATCAAAGTTGAAAAAATGAAGAGGGTGAAGACACATAGGGTACTTATTAGTCACAAGTTGTCGAAAAATATGAAAAATTCCAAAAGAATGGAAGAGTGAGATGAAAGTTTCATTGAGTGTGTAGTACTTACTTGCATACAAGAGTGTAAAATTCAAAATTGCTTTCATTGTTGCAGTCCCTTCTTCTGAGCCTTTCTGGACTTGATGATGCATCTTCTGCACTAGTGTACCAAAGGCTGTAAGTGAGGAGGTTTTATTGTATTATTGACAACAACTTCTTTCATCAAGCGTGGGAAGGAAAACAAGGGGTGTGTGATACCATGGCCTTGCCATTTACATTTTTAAAAAAAGTATCTTAAGGCAAAAGAAGAATTATAGGAAACTCAAATATTTCACCATGCCAAAAAATAATCTTCAAAAAATCCCTCTAAAAGAAACCAAAATCGTTCAAGATATGAAAACTCTATAACTAATCTCAAGTTTCAACACAAGCCAAAATGTCATCTTTCCAAAAAATTCCTCATATAAAAATAGACCTATTGTATTACCTAGGGGCCAAAATCTTAAGCTATGTAAACTTTATAATGAAACTAAACACAATATCCTTGCCTTGGTGGGCAAGGCCAATAAGTAGTACAAAGGCTTAAAAGTCTTCATACAATGAATGTATTTTGATTGTTAATTCTCATTTTCACTAATATACTACGTTTGCGAGGCAAATCATTCTTTTGATCATGGTACTTATATGAAAGGTAACCCAAGAAATGTTAAATTTGGACTTATGACCCTGAATTAGTCTAAGGATAGTATATTTATAAATTTAAAAAAACCAAAAAACCCTTTTCCATTTCACATTAGTCAATCATGTCTTTTGATGGGTTTCCATTTTTTTGAAGGCAAATTTGACATATCAGAGGGCCAGGTTAAACCAGCACCTACATTTATACCTTCACTTTCTTGGGTGAGGCTTCACCTTTTAGTGATCATATTTCACCCATGAAATGTTAAAATTTGAACTCAGAGACCCTGATTTAGTTTTAGTCTTAGAATTAGAAATTTACCATGGTTTGAAGCAACCTAAATGTTTTTTGGGGGATTTTTATCAGGGTAGCAATGTAGATGCTGGTTCACCCAAGGCTGTGGTAAATTTAAACCTGGTTCAAAAGTTAACCCTGGTAACCTGCACCTTGAATTTTCCTTCCAAAAAAAATTGGAATGAAGATTTATTTTCTTCCCAAAATGAAAGAAAACTTTAGACAGGCCAAAACACACACACATTTGAGAAACTTTATTTATAATATAGTTATCCGTAAAGTAACCCTGTCTTCATCCTCTCTCTGGGCCTCCTTTCACACCCTATCCCCTCTTTCAGTGGTATCCGCAAAGTAACGACATTTTAATAAGTCTCAGTATGAAATGCTGATACTCAGCATTTCATGCACAAGGTTCGAGATTGATTATAGTAGTTGTACAGTTAGGAGCAGTGAAAATATATGTAGCAGGAGTGGAGGCGCTCAGAAAAAAGGAAAGACACGATGAAACTCCTCAGTTTACTACCAAAATTGATGGTTTTCTGAGTTTCATCCCCCGTTAAATGCTCATGTACTTTTTTTGCAGGTTTTGTTTTAGTCTCACCCTGTGTATGACCAAACTCAAGGTTCTGGTGCTGTGTTTTTCTTACTTTACGGATAACTCTAATGTCTTGGAAACATACTTGAAAACATACTTCCAGGGACCAATACCGAGCTTAGAAGTCAAAACACACTACGATAAGACAGCATGTTCTTGTAATTCCTTGTGGGCCCTAGACTGGAGAGCATGGATCAGACCTCTTTGTTAACCCACCCGTCAAGTCAAATGACAAGTATCATCCTATGTTTGCAAAGTGCAGAAATCCAGAATGTCCACCCATCATGCCTCATAAACTATGAATTCCCAAACCAAATCGCCCCCTATTTCCCATATGATCTCATATAATCCCAGAGCAGAGATGGATTCCACCGACCCTTTTTTTTGTGCAATTGGGAGTTGTTCAACTTATGAACCTACTAGACACTATCATCCCTTCCATGTCTCCAGTTTCAAATCAAGGAAAACATTCAACATGGGTTGATGCTGCTCTGCTCTGTTGCTTCAAAGCAAACTATCTTCTTGCATTCTTTCCACACATCTCCTCCTCACATTCGAATCCACAGAAAGCTTATCAGCCAGCCAGCACACCAAGCTCACACACAAACCCAGCATACAAGAAAAAAAAATAATGGCAAAGCCTTCACTGGCCGCCGCCATTGGCTTCCTCCTTCAAGGACAAATTGCCAAAAAAAAGGTGACGGTCACATCACCATGCAGCAAAGCATAAAAAGTTAAAACCCTAACTATGTCCTGGACCCTAACATACAGGACATGCCTTTAGGTCAGACCATAACCAACAAGCTAGCAAAAGAAACCATGAGTTACCTAATCAATGTCCTAATGAAACCGCCTATTAATATAAACTCATTGGGAATGAAAGCCTTAATGGGTTTTTTTTTTCCCCCCTTTCCGTCAACCTTCCTTCCTTTTGTAACGATTGATTTAGACTTATGCATAGACTTTTGGGTCAAAATGCAACAAAATACTACCACCTAGTGTTGAGATGACTACTAGACTTTGTCAATGGAATGATGGGTTGTCTCAAGCTGCTATGTTTTTTGCTTTTGTTTGATGTTTTGTCACAAGTCAAGAATAGATTCTTTTGCCTTTTTGTTGCAGAGCCTCTTGAGGTGCTAAACTATTCATTCCATTCCCAACATGCAAGCAAGCATGGTACTAACTACTAACCAGTGTTGGGCAATACTTGGTTATGTTACTATCACCTAGCTTTCATAGAGAACCAATGGTTTACTCAAAGAACCAATGTCACCAAACCCAAACCCTAAACCCTAGACCTTTGGGTTTACTCAAAGAACCAATGGTTCAGGGTCGTCCTTTGACTGGTTCTCTGATTTTCTAAAACCCATGGGTATGGGTCCAAATTGGTGTCTTTGCCTTTTGAGAATAGTCAGTCAGGGGCCCATATACCGAACCATTTTTCTGAAATATGGGAATTTCACTTCTCTCATCACATCATGCTCCAATGAAGGAAATTGATCCTTTGAGCACTATGATGATAAACGTTAAGATCAACGTGGTGCCATTTTATGTCAAGGTATGAATAATTGCTTCAATCCTTCAAATATGGAGAAATGATTCTTGAGGACCTCTCATGGTGTCAAGGGGAGAAAAATGACATGGTCCATCTCTAGGAAAATTAGTGGAGGTGAGTAATGGCAGCTATGAACTTGAGATGTCAAATTGGCTTTCCCAACTCCTTGTTGGGTCAAATAAACTTCTTGCACAACCAATTGCTTCTTAAAGGCATACAAGCCTACAAGACATCTTGCATACTTGTGCACACACTAGGTACCTTTGTTGGCTTTGCCCTCAGGGAAGAGCCTATGCTTTGGTGTACGATTCGGGTATTAAAATTTTGGCTCAAACTTGACCCAATGCGCACGACATCTGGAGTAATATGTGTGCACATGATGGATGGGCATGTTCCATAGAAGTGCATGTGTCTTAACAAAGAAATTCTAAATCCAATAAGAGAAGCTTTTAGTTTGAACTCGTCATACAAGGCAAAGTCATTATGTGATAAATCCAATAAGAGAAGCTTTTAGTTTGAAGCTTGAACTCATCATACAAGGCAAAGTCATTATGTGATGAACTGCTTGATTCACAACCCAAATGTAATGCCTCACCCAATTGTCCACTATGATACATTGTTCAAATTGTTTTGCCAAACTCAAGTTGCTTTCTCCAATCAAGGTCATGATTCGATCCATCAATAATAGTTCAAATATACTCACTCAAACAAGAGATACATTGAAATTTTATCAAACCAGAATTGTAGGTATGTTGGAACACTGTGATTATCTTTTTATCATCACCTTCAATTTCTGAAGGAAGTTTGTAAAAAAGCTTTCAAAACCTTGTCTTGTATTTTCACCAAGATTAAAAAAAAAACTACATGATCAAACAGAAGTGAATAATTGGCTGTAAAATTGACAGTTCTTTCATGCTTCTTTCCTACAAACCGCAGGTTCATTAAGGGTTTGGAAATAATTGGAATCAATGGTTCTTTGATTTTGATTCAGAAGCCTGCAATTCCCTGAATCTGAAATCTTTAAAAAGCCAAAACCAATGGTTCTCAAAAGAAATTCAAATAACCAGACACCACTGGTATAAACTATAAACCCAATTTCCCTCAGGGAGAAAGAAGAGATGTGAGATTTTAGGGTTTGTGGACAGACCATTTTGAGGGACAAAATGACATTTAGGATCATCTGCTGATCATATATATTATATAATAAGTGCAAGTTGTAAGCTGGCAGCCAGATGATGGCTTGTTAGTTGGGTACCCTTTTAAAGCAAGCATCACAAATAATTAGCTGTTGTTGGTTATTGAGGATCTTTAAAATCTCAATGAGCACATGAGGCAAAATGACAAATTATTGCCCAATGGATGCAAAATTTGCCTGGCAAATAATGCTCTGCTCTGCGTCTCCTCTGGTGTTGTAAGGTTATTTGAATCTTCAAAGAACCATGTTGGTTCTGACTTTTTTCATTATTTCAGAATCAGAGAACCACCAGTTTCGATTCCTTGAAACAAACCAGAATCAAAGCACCATCGATCCTGATCATTTAAAAAGAAAACCTTAAGAATTGACGGTCTTCACGAAAGAACTGACAAGTAATAACTGGTGGTTTTGTGAACGGTTATTTGATTTCTTTCCCCAAAAACTTTGGGAACAGGACTCCATTTTTGAGAACCATGGTTATGAGTCCTCAGAACCTCTCTGATAACCTTGGGGGTCTGAAGTATTGCCTGCTTCTTGTTTTCCTTGTCTGCCCTTGAAATGAAGTAAGTGGTTTGATGCCCAAAAACACACTTTGTACTTTGGACCTGTGTTTCACACATTTCGAGGGCGCACTCGTTTCTCTCATTGTGCCTAAGTATCTCTCTGGGTTTCTTCCAGTGTTTTGATGTCTGTTAAGAAATAGGAACAGACAACAGACCACCAACCAACTTCTCTCTGGCCTGCCTGCTTGAATCTAACCTGAAAAGCCAGGAATTTGTTGGAAAGTATGCACATTTACAAATAAAGAATAACCATCCTCCACCTTTGAATTCATGCACCTTCCCAGCCTTTTGGCAAATGTACCCAAAGCCACCAGGTTCTCATCAGATGCATGGATGGATGGCAAGGAGCAGCAATTCCAGAGGAGGGGGAAGGCAATAATGGCCTTCATTCATGGAAAACAAGGCTAGTTCCAAAGTAGTAAGTAATAGCTGGACAGGATTTTGCTTCTTTTCTCTTTAGAAAATATTTGAACAATCTCAAAACTCAACTTATTGCAGGTGAAGAAATCAGTGTTGGGTAGCTACCAAGCTGGAACCAGGATATATAGACCAACATATGAATCAATCTAGGTATTAAACAATCAACTAGACTTGTATGACCTCAGGCAATACCAACCTCATTCCAGTACTTGCCTACTATGGACATGAGCTAATAATAATAGCCTTGTTCCAGTACCTGCTTGATAGGGACCTAGCTAAGAGCATCTCCATCAATGTTCAGTATGTGGCCCTGCACTAGAAGTCTTAGCTGATATTCATCAGTCCAAGCCAACCCTGAACAATTCCACAGCTTTCAGAGCCCTGGAGGAGCCCTGGAACACTGTAATAAACACAGTCAAGTCATATTTTATTTACTGCTCCCTGTTTCTAATTGGCTAGATAATTTGATTGGTCCAAGTGGTTTGCTATTAGTAGTCTCCCACCTATTTACAGTCCGAGTTTCATCCCAAGATGAAACTTGAGGTGCCCAAATCACCCATTTACCCATTAGGTAATATCTGTTGGAAGCCTGATATGACTAAGTTGTGGATGAACCTCATCCACCTCAACTGGGTTGAGATCTGAAACCACTTTGGTGATCTATCCTGTAAAGGCCTATCCATCCATCCTGGTGTGCTACCCTAGGTAGATGCCAGATTCGACACAAATTAATCAAAATTTGCAATGTTGAAAATTTTGAGAAAATTATGTTGATATTTCTAAAAATCCAGAAAATATATATACCATCATTTTGCCTAGTAAAGAGAAAATTTTGAAAATTTCAATACATACTAAAAATATGAAAATACAATAGAACTTTTTTAAAAGGTTTCTTGACCCAACACAAATTGTAGATATAGTTTTTCAAATGTTTCTATAAGAGTTATAATAAACTTGTTAATGAAAAAGCATTGTGTGATATATGATTATTTTGCACCTACTCACCAACATACTTGTAGTAAGCCATACATAAATTTTCATAACATTTTACTAACTTTAGAAACCATTGAGTTGGAGATCCTAAAGGGCAAAGATTTGACCAATGGTTCATAGCGTTGCAAGGTTACTTGCCTAATGGACCACCATGACTCCAACTTTGAAGTAAGTCACCAAGTATAATTTAACTTGCCTTTATAGAAGAGGGTTGTTGCAAGGTCAATTTGCCTAGAAACAACATGAGGCTTTGAACTTGCATGATTGTGGGCCAAGTGCTCATCAGGAGGGGAGGGAGGCCAGAATTCTCATACAAAAAAGGGGTCTGACATTCATGGGCTATCACCAGCTAGGTCACCTCAGGTTGATTGAATTGGTGAAGACTAGGTCTAATTGTCCACATAAAGGGTTTCAAAGTGGGTATACATTGGGGGTAGGTAGTGTAGTGGTGATGGAAAGATGAAATTGGCCCATGTCATGAAACATGGTGATCTTGGTAATTTATTTAATTTTATTATAATTGGTTGCATACATACATATGTTTTTATGTATACTATATTCCCATAAAAAATATGTATCCATATACAATATTCAAGGCATACAAGATTGTTGACAATACTATGATGAGTCACCCTAAACACATCACACATTCTTTTGGGAGCAATAAGGGAATTTTCATTTTATTTTGTGTTCTATTAATTGTAGCCAGCAATGGGGAGGTAGGAACCCAATGGTGGGTGGGTACATTGATTTTGTTAAATTGGCTAGGTAAAGGTATATAGGCTTTGTAAAATTATCAATTAAAGTAAGTGTTAAGTAAGTGCCCAAAAGGAAGGTGGTAGCTTTGTGTGTGTGTGTGTGTATCTTTAGAGGTGTGTGTGAAAGGAGGATAGAGTTGTTGGAATAAGGTTTAGTAGCATAAATTAACTAATCAAACTTGAATAGGTTGTGAGAAATGGTTCTAAGATGGTGTAACTTATTTCTAATAATTATGTGGTGTGTGTGGATGTAGTGGATGTACGGAAATTAGACCTATATAAGGGTTGCAATAATAGTCGTAAACTATTATGTAATGTTCCAACAACATTGTAAAATGTGGTTACAATGAAACAATGGAAAAATGGTGATTCCTTGTGTCATTTTAGTGTTTTCTACCTAAGGACATAAGTGTGTTGTTAGTATTTGTAATAGTGTCTTAAGCTTAATAAAAAGCTACCAAATAGTCATTACTGTAGTTGTTATTTCATTCAATTCTTTCCTAGAGATTACAATAGTCACTTCTTGAAAGCATAACTCCTTCATAGCACATTGGAACAAAGTGTTGTTTGTTGTAATAGTTTCATGTTAAAGTTAGTTAACTATTTTAAGACCTGCCTTTCAAAGATCTACATATAGATGGTTTTTTTTTCTTCTATTTACAGACCCAATAGCTCTGCAACTACTAAATTTTTTTGCACTTGAGATCTCCTAGACAATAACCTCAACTCTATTGAGGTTTGTTGAGTTAGAATTTATGATAGGTCATCTAATTATTACAATCCATGTTTTGACAAGTTACATTTCCAATAGGATTGTTTTGTTTTCTTTCACCTTGATATCTTGTTCTATTGAATCCTTGGAAAGAGAATTAGTTTCCAATCAGAATATAGGTACCTAAGTAGGTAGACATGTAAATATTTTAAGTAGGTAGGTAAATACCTAGGTAAATATTTAGTATGAAGTACCTACCCACAAACCTAAGCTACCTATCTACCTACCAAAATAACTAGGTAGGTAAGTAGGTGAAGGAGGTAGGTAGGTTATAATGGTGCATAAACATTATTATGGGTTAAGCCTTTTGATTGGTTCAATTCATATGGCACAAAAAATTTAGTTTGAAAATAGAAGACCACACATTTTTTTTATACAATTTTCAAAATGGGAATGGAGAATAAACATTATGGAATAAGTTTTGAAGTTGCAATTTATCACAAATTAAGTTACATCTACAAATTTTTCCTCATGTCTTTTGTTTTCATTTTTAAGTTTTAAATAAGAAAAGTAATCAAGTGAATGGTTAACTAATTAAATAATCATGTAATTATTGATAAATTATATTTAATTCACCATAAATAATAAATATTCATTATTCATTATCAACTTCTTAAATAGTTAATAACTTATTAATATTCAATTAACTAACCAATTAGTTACAAGTTATCAATACATAATTCAGAAATAAATAAATAAATTTAAAAATATTTAAAATAAAATCTCAACTATAAATTATAAAAATTCAGTTTAGTTATAGATTATGTAGTTAATGTAAAAAATTTGAATTATAGTAAAATTTTACAATAATTTTACTATAATTACATAATTTATTGTAATAAATTTATAAATAAATAAACAATGAGTTTATTATTATCATTAAAACATGAATTTTTACACAAAAAATTTCATATTTTTAAAATAATAAAAATGAATATAAAAAATTATTGTAATTACTAATTGTAATGTGCTGGTGATGTCAAAAAATATGTATGATTCCACTTATGGACCAAGGTCCCCAACTAGTTTGCTAGGGGTCGGAATGGTGGTGTATCATGCATCATTGTTTTTTTCCAAAACATTAATTATTTTAATATTTAATTAACAAAAGTGTTGCATTTAATGGCCACATTATGTGAAGGTGGGGGAACATCAGGGATGGTGGCTATGTCAAATAAAATCTCATTCCAACCATGTCCACCATAGTACTTCCAAGGCCAATCAAACACAAATTTCAAAAATTCCATGTTGGCATGTGGCTAATGTTAAACTTTAAAAACTCTTAATGCATCCAACCACTAATAGGGCAAGTGTTGTCCCTTGTATGATTGTAGTACGTAATGAGGAGGGGGTTTTCCAATTGAGGGGGCTATTGGAACAATGGTATGAACTTCAAATAATTATATTGAATTTATGTGTTCAACCTCTTATGTTGAGCAAAACAACAATAAAAGGTATGGGATTGACCAATGCTAATCTTGAGCAATGTTTGAACCAAATCCTAACATCGACATGCAATTTATAGAAAGCTCAAAAATAAACCAAACATGAAGTTGTGATCCAAGCTAACCCCAACAAACTAGTAAACCATACCATAGTGTGAGCCTAAACAATGGTTATGCATGTTATGTCCTATGACATATTGCTTGGAGGAGCACTTTTATACCCCTTAAGGGTTACCCTAGATTTATGGGAGGAAACCACATACTATTGACCAAGATGGTAGTCAATAAACAACCATTTAAGGGCTTTGTTGCCAATAAGGCTTGTTAAGGGCCATCTAAAAAACTCAAAATATGATTTACCTCTAAAAACCACATGAATCCAAGCCCAAAACATGGAATGGAATATAGAAAAAAATGTGCACAAAAACCCATAAAATCAACAACAACAAACTTGTGTGTTCCAAAATCTGAAATCATCAAAAGTGATTTGAAACACACAAGTTGGGATTGTATCCCAAGCATGAAATAGCTCAAACCCCACTCACACTTAAACACGTTCCAAATTAAAGCAAACTTAAATACATTAACTTGACTTAGCACTAACTTAATTAGAATGTAACTAGGGGGTTAAACTAACACCTTTGACACATGCTAGACAATGGTAGTTATGTAATCAAGGCCCACATGATTGAATTATTATTTTCTGCTTGTCATAAACAATTGAATCTTTCTTACTATAGAATCATCTTGTTTAACATCAAGTTTTGACTATAATTCAATTAGAAAGACATCATAAAAGACATGTATTTGTAATAGTTTGGGGACTTACCATTTTTGAGGGAAGGTGACTAGCTTTGAAAGGCAATTAATGTTAAGGCCTTCAAATGATGTGGAATGATGGGAAGGGCAAGGGGGAGGTGGAGGAGGAAAGCAACAAGGCAAGGAAGAAGACATTTGAGTAAGAGGAGGTTGTGTTTTATTTTAAGGAACCTTGGAGATCTTTTGAAAAGTGAACTATTGATAGACAAAATATATGCTTTTAAAAAAACATGTACACAAGACCTCATTATTTCTTATGCATGCATGCTCAAACTAAACACAATGTATAGATTCAAATTCAAAAGTTAATAGAACAAAATCTCATGCATGTATTACAAATGAATAGGAATGACAATGGATTTAAACTCACTTCTTTATGTAGGCTAGGTAGTTTTTATTGGTAATTAAAGTATTATTTAACACTAAATATGAATTAATTCAAATAATAACTACTAACTAGTAGCTAAACTAATTACCTAACAATAAGTAGGAACTAATTCAAATATGAACCACTACCTATAATTAACAAAGTGACTAATAACTAATCAATTAACCTTCATAAAAATTATGATTTAGCATTCACAAAAGTCAAATATGTACTTAATGCATGGTTAACATTAATTCAAACTATGTACCATTAACTATAACTAACAAGGTAATTGATAGTTAATTAGTTAACATTTACAAAGGTCAAATCTATACTTAATGCATGGTTAACATGAAGCTCAAAAACTAAGTGTGGGGGGTTAAAGTTTCATGGTTTTTTCTCCCCTAAAAATTTGAAAACAAAGGAAAAAAACCAATGAAAGAAGGAAAACAAAAATTTATGTGATGTTGTTTTTTGGGAATAGAGCAAGAAGAACAACATAATTTAGGCAAGGACCTCCATGTGGATATGTAGATCCAACTTTTTTGACCTTTTGATATTTGTTCAATCAACATTACCTTCTTGATTTTGATCATTCTTCTTGACTTAACCTCAATGATTTGAAGTGTGTCACATGAATGATTGTATTACATTATTGTTGCGTGTTTGAGTACATGCACTTAAAGCATGTGAGGACAACAATTTTGACACTAGTTGTTCAATCAGGCATGATTGAGACTTGCAAGGAAAAAATAAATAAAAATTAACACTTGTATGAATGATGAATGACCAAGTGAAGAAAAGGTGGTAATGAGTAGGATTGAACATGAATATTATCTATGGGATATTTTGCATGATTATCTTACCAAAATTTTCCATGTCTAGTTGATTGATTTGGGCATGCAAGCTACGAATGAAAATGAAATAAAAGGTTGACAATTTCAAAAAGTATTGCAAGAATAAACCAAATGTTTTTAGTGAAATGGTTGAATTTAAATAACAACTATACATACAACTACTACAAACTTTGAATTCTTTGCAAGATTTGGGTATTAGTAATTAGGTTGAACATGTGGTTGTGTAACTTTGATTGTTTTTAAAAGACCTAACAACTTAACATTAGTGAAAAGAACTCAATTTTGAGATATTATATATCATAAAATGGTTCAAATATTTGTTCTACCTCTTATAATTGGTATATTTAAAATCTTACTATCATAGTTCCTTCCAATTTATTTTGTTATTTATTAGGTTTGATGTTGTCAATGGATATAAGAAGAATTTGAGTAATGTTTAAAACATATAGAAGAGCTTAAGCTTTCTTACAAACTCTTTTAGTTGTTTGTATTGATCCCACATCATGGTCGGTTGCACACTTGCACTTGTCATAATTGTTTTATAAAATATATGAAGAATATAAAACATGCTATTACATGTCTTCACATTTTGTGCAAAAAGATTTGGATGAAAATTTTAATTCTAAATGATTGTGGGGCTTGCCAATCTAATTATTAAAAGAGTTTAATATTTTTTTATGATTTGGGAAAAGAAATCACACTATAAAAGAATTGGTTGTAAAACTTTTGGTGATGCAAACATTTCTACATGTTTTGAGTGCACATGTAATGTCATTTTGTAACTCTTTCAAAACAATAATCAAGCTTGTTGTTTAATATATGGATTTGAGCTACAATATTACATTTTTTCTGTACTTCAATTCAATATGGGACACTAACCTATAGTTAGTTATGAAAATTGTGGAATTCTAAGGACTAAATTATGAACTTCAATTGTGCTTCTAACTTATAAAATTATGTTATACTCTAAATAGAATCATCAAGTTTCATGTATTTTGAATCTACTAAGGCATTCACATTAAAATATGAAGAACAAACCCTTTTAGTGTTTAAAATAGATTATCTTAAAGGCATGTTATATGACAAATGAATGTCAAAAATTGTTTAAATTTACAAAAACTTTTTTTTTTCATTGTGTGCAATTTATGTAACACAAGAGGTTTGAACAACCTTTGATTTATTTGCAAGATGATATGGGAAATAAAATTGTTAGCCTTAAAGGTCTTGCAATTTTTTAATTTCAAAATGATAACTAATCCACAAAGCTTAAAACAAATGATTTTTCTATTGAAAATTATTGGGATGATATTAAAGTTCAATACATACTACTAGTTTTATGGCCTAATCCCAATTGAATAATTGAATTGCATGTGTAAAATTTTGTTGGAACAAAAATTGGAACTAGATCTTGCAACCAAGCTCCTTTTGGAACCACAACTAGATTTGGAATAAAGTTGTGGCTCCTTTTTTAATAAGTCCAAGTTTTCTAAGTAAGCAATTACCACTTTTTCTAAAAGGCAAAAATGATGACCTTGCTTTCAAGCACGTGGTCATAGCTTTTAGCTAGTTGTAAAAAAATAATAGTACATAATTTTTTATCTTAGGTTGTAAAAAATAGAACAAAACTAGTACTACACAAATCTTTTATCTTTGGTTATGTGTATTGAACGTGGAATTGAACTAGGTTACAAAATTGGATTGACTAGTTGCACAATATTTTGGGGGAAAACATTCAAGGAATTTTTCATACAAATGCACCAAATTCTCCATCAATGTTTTCTAAAAATTAAAAAATTCCTTTTAAAACCAATAACCATACAAGATTAGTTGATATTATAGTTTAATTTTCTTCTTCTTTTCTTTGAACAAAAGCTTAAATCAAACTAAATGGGAATATGTTTTCTTAAATCTTGGCCTATAGTGATCTTCTTTATGATTAAAATTGTTTTTAATGAAAATGAAAAAAAACATTGAAAGCTTGATGCAAAAACTTGACAACATTAGAGGTTTTGTTTTCAAAGGAAGAACAAGAAATCATTTACCCATATTCAATTAATCATGGCAAGTGGTTCTTCAAATATCTAAGTTTTGGATTTCTTGGGTTTATTCATTTATTATACCATTTAATGGAAAAAATATGAAGTGTGAGTAGGACTTCATTAATGTGAAATGAAAATGCATCATTTGTTGTACAACTTGTATGACACATAATGTTGCCTTGGGCTTGCAATTTTAAAGGTTGGTTAAAATGAAACGACTTGGGCCAAGAGGGAGCCCAAGCCATTGCATGAACCCATGAACCTTGGATCACAATGTGTGAACGGAATGATTCAATAATGCATGAAACATTCAATGGATTCATCAACCATGATCTTTGAAAGAGATTATGATAGGCTTTCAACTTGATACAACCAATGGTTTTCTTCATGGATATGTCATGGATTTTTTTTCTAAATGACCCTAACCATATATTTAACATTGATTTTTGCCATGACACAAATGTCAATCAATAGGATACAAAGGATAATTTTGTGCAAGTAGAATGAAAGTGTGGCTACTGAATGTCAACCCTTGGGATACAACCAACAATGTGGTGTACAGATGTCAAAAGTGATTATTAATTACCTTCAAATCATATATGAGCTTTTCAATGCTACGCATGTGAGGCTAGATATTCCCATTGTTCACCCAAAGCATGATATTGACATGGATAAAAGTCAATCAATGATGTTATGACATTACTTGAATGTTTCAAACAACCTATGTAATTTTATCATCTATTATACAAGGGAATGAATTTCCAAGGTTGGTTCATGATTAGGTGTCCCACAATGAATACCAACTTGTTGTCAAAACAATTTGGACCATTGATAATAGATTGAGGCAAGTGACAACATGGGCCTAGAACCTAAGCCTAAAGCCTAGAGTTGGAACTTGCAATGGTAAAATGTGTTTTCCTCTATATACATGCAAGTAAAACCCAATAATTTAACCGCAAAATGAATTTTGCACTAGTAAACCTTAAAAAAAACATGGGGATGAATATAAGCATTCATCTTCATTATGGATGAATGATTTTTTCATTCATTGAATGTATGGATAAAAAATGCATTTACATGTTTTTATTAAATAACGTTTCCATTAGAATTATGGATGAATGTTTTATTTTATTATTAAACTTTCCATTATTTTAACTAATTAGAGCTTTATGAAACACAATGTAATTCTATATGTATAACATTTGTTGAATAATATAATGTAAATTTCATTATAGATGTATTTCATGGCTATGGTTTAAAATGCCATT
>Ga0116231_10005054_pt1 | contig 26275 bp, 21 predicted proteins | sample S1TSphgellanicum_2_FD_89695 | JGI IMG/M metagenome (GOLD analysis project Ga0116231, IMG submission 89695) | Host-associated microbial communities from peat moss isolated from Minnesota, USA - S1T2_Fd - Sphagnum magellanicum MG | ecosystem: Host-associated > Plants > Peat moss > Unclassified... | reverse complement strand
AGAAAAAAAAACGTTATAAAAAATGTTGGAAAAAAATTATAAAAGAAGGCATTAAACCCCCCCCCCCCCCTCCCCCAATTGAAAATGTTAAAAGCTAAGCCAATTACTAAGCTCATGAACTCTAGTTTCACATGTAGTGCCAGACAAAAGCCACCAACAACAAATTGTCACATATCAAGTGTCCACCTCTTCTAGGAACTTGCATTTTTGTAATTGTAGTAAAAGGCCTTGTGTTAATCCTACAACTCATGTTTGATTAGTTGTTTGGTATGCATGTCAAATGATTGAATCTAGTGGAACAAACATGTATGATTTTTGTCAACCATCCTAACATTCATGTCCCTAAAATCATAAATGATTTTAACAACATTCCAATTTGCTTGCACATTGTCCATGATGAATCGTTTGAGGTTTGGTTTGTGATATTCATGTTTGACCATTGTCTCGTTGATTTTTGTCCACATGATTTATTGTGTTATGGTGTCTTCAAATTGCATCTTGCAAATTAACTGCAATGGTCATGACTTTGTAATATGTCACATCATATACGTGGAAGCCATTATTGCCTAATTGATGACATGCTTGACATGGTCAAACATGATCTAATTTTTTTTCAAATCTCCCCTAGGTTATATTCGTGCAACAAAGCTCGCTATGCTCCCAACCTTATCAACCAACATCTTGAAGATGTAGACCTTTGACCTAATATTTTCCATGGAAAACAACATTCCTAGATGTAAGCATAACAATTTTTGAACTTCAATTCAAGGATGTTGTAATTGTAGCCACTCCTAGGATGACGCTCAAGAACAAAACAACAAGGTTACGAACATTTGAGAGTTCAATTTAACAAACCTGTATTGGATTTGTTCTAATTGTTTGCCTTTCAAAATGATGAATTGAATGAAATTTTTAAAAAATCACCATACAACATGTGGCAATTAATAAACTTGATACTAGCACAAACACTACCGCCAATGTTGAATGCTAGTCAAAAAAATAAACAACAAATGGAATGGTGTATTCCATGTTGGATGTCCTACTTTTCATGGAATATCCCAATTTTTTTATAAAAAGTTGGTTATTTCTATTAGATATTAATTCCACTTGAACATTATGATTTAAATCTAAATTTGGCTTGCATTGAAATCCAGTATGGTCATTTTATATAAGAGATAAATAATTTTATTTTTTTCAAGTAAATTTTCTTAAATCTTACATTAGTATTATGTGAAGGCAAATAACAACCTTGACACAAACTTCAACAAATTTGCATGCAACCTTTTTAGGTAACTAATATGATGAAAATTCTGAAACATCTCAATAGGAAACCCCAACACATTTTACCTTGAGCATGAAAGAGTGTAAATACAAATACAATATTAGAGGGCAAGTGAATCATTTCCTAGATGCAAAACACTAACGCAAGCCACAAGTTAGCTCTTTAAAAACGAACAAAAGAAGAGGACACGACTAGATGCACATAAAAGGCCACTAGAAGACAAGTACAATGGGGCAAAAAAAGACTTAAGGATTCCCTTTCAAGATTTCAAAACAATAGGTGATAAAAGTTTCAATTGGGAACTAATGTTGACCAGAAACAAAAGAATAATTTTCAATGCAATTGTTCTATGTGTTTTTCATTTTTGTGGAGTTAATTTAAGCAAATACATTTGTGAAGGAAACTAATGAATGGGTCGAAGGGGACAAACTTGATATCTATATATAAAGGGAGGCAAGTGATAAGGTATGGATTTTTGTAAAATAGGACCTAGAACCCAAAAAAAATTGGACTTAGAGCTTTCATTTATAATTTGTTAATTCATTTCTAAAATCACAAAGTTAAAACAAAAGAAGTCAAGAATTATTTCAAGGATGGTGAATGCATGAAAATTAGAGTCAATTTAGAAATGTTGGAAAAGACATTCATGGATTCATAACCTTGGCACTTGTTTTTTTTAATATGAGGATTCAAAAGAAAGATATGGCCAAGACTAGAGGATGAATAAGCAAGCACAAAGTTCACAAGTAACCAACATTTGGTATGAATTTTTAAGGTTTCATTTCATAATGTGTGAGTAGCTTTTAAGGTTTTTGAATATATACGTAATGTTTATGGGGTTCATTCATTCACATTGTGGAATTTTGTGTGTAGGAAGAAAGAGAAGCCTAGGAGATTTCAATGGTGCATGAGACCATCCAAGAACAAACCATCAACTCATAGGTATGTGTTTCAAACCATTTTGTTATTTGTGTTTTTAGATAGCAAAAAACCTAATTTGAGCTTGGATTTTTAAGAGTAAAAAGGTAGTTACAAAGCTTTGCAAAATCCAAGTTCAAACTTAAATTTTTCAAAGTCATTGAGTTACTGCCAAGGACAAGAACAATTTGGCCACAACTATTTTGAACCTGAACTTGAGCTTCAATCCTAGATTAGACCTGAGTTCAAACTCAATTTTATTTTTTATTTTTTGCAACCCCCAAGCTACTTTCAACACCAAAAGCAACTCGGCCATGGCCATTTTGAACCCAAACTCAAACTCATATTCTTTTTTCTGATTTTTTTGGGTGCACACGCCAAGGCAACTTTGACACCAAAGATTAGTTTGGCCATGGCCATTTCAAACCCAAAGTCAAACTTGGATTTTTTTTTTCTTGTTTTTTATTTTTTACACCTATTGAGTTACTCTTGGTAAGAGTTTTTCAACCATGGCCGTTTTAAACCCAAGCTTAAGCTTGAATTTTCTTTTATGCACTCGTTGAACAATTTTTGGTGCCAAAAGTTGCTCAACCATGGCCATTCCAAACTCAAGCTCATGCTCAAATTTTTTTATAAAAAATTTGCACCCTTTGAGCAACTCTCGACGCCAATAGTTATTTTGCCATGGTTGCTCAAAACTTGAACTCATGTTTGAATTTTTTTTGTTTTTTCATTCTACAGCCCTAGAACAACTTTCGGCACCAATAGATACTATATCATGAATACTCAAAACCCAAATTCATGTTTGATTTTCTTTTCCTTGTTTTCTTTTGTTTTGGTTTTTTTTTTTCTACACCCCTCGAACAACTCTTAGCACCAACAATTGTTCTACCATGGCCATTCAAAACCCAAGTTCATGTTCAATTTTTTTTCATTTTTTTTCCTACACCCCTAAGCAACTCTTGGCACCAATAGTTGCTTGACCATTGCCATTCCAAACCCGAGCTCATGTTCAATTTTTATTTATTTTTCCTTGCACCCTTCAAACAACTCTTAGTGTTGAACAACTGCCATGTGTCATTTTTTTCCTACACCTACCAAGCAATTTTTGACACTGAAAGTTGTTTGGCCATGAAAACATCACCCGAAAAAATTCAAGTTGTAGTTCAAGTCCAAAATTGACCTAAGTTGTAGCTCGAGTTTTTGGTTTTTGGCCATCATTGAACAACTTTTTATGTCGAAAATCATTTGGTGATGGCTGAAAAAACCCAAGTAGCTTGGTTGGTATGTTTATTATCAATGGTCAAACAACTTTCAACACCGAGAGTTATTTAGTTATGGCGAAGATTAACCAAAGTTTCAACTTGAGTCTAAAATTAGACCCAAACTATAGCTTGGGTTTTATTTTTTTAGCCATCGCCAAAGAACTCTCAATGCTGATAGTTACTCAACTATGGCAAATAGAAACCCAATTTGTAATTCAAGTTTGAAATTAAACCTAGGTTACAACTTGGGTTTTAATTTTCTAGCCATCATTAAACAACTCTTGATGTCAAGAGTTGCTCAACAATGGCGTCCAAAGTGCCTAGTTGCACCTTGGGTCCAAAATCAAGCTTGAATTGCAACATGACTTTTTTTCTTATTTCCAAAGTCAAACAACTCTCGGTATTGAAAGTTGTTTGATGATGGGAGAAGAAAAACCCAAGGGACAGCTCAGGCTCAATTTTGGACCCAAGTTGCTACTTAGGTTTTTTGTAAATATGCCATCCCCAAGTAACTTTCAACATTGAAAGTTGTTTGGGTATGTATTTTTTGATTTCAAGTTTGAGCTTATGTCCACTTTTAGTCACAAGCTTAAGTTTGGTATTTTTTAAATTGTTGGAACTTAAAACGTGTATGATTTTTTTAAATATTCTCTTGTAAGACCCTCAAGATGCTCAACTTGCAATGATGGACATTACAAAGGTAACAATTAAATGGAATTCAATTACTTCAACTTGATTTCTCCTTTTTTTTTCTTGATTTAAATATTTTCCTTCTTTCAAGATCTGCAAATTTTCAGTGATCTTCAGATTGTACATTCCTTGTCCTTTGATAGGATAATCCAAGCTATCTAGAATAACAAGAATAATACCACTAAGATTATGGAAAAACATAATATGTTGCCCAAGTGCAAGGCCTGGATCAACATTCCTCTCTGTGGGATGATTTTGATGAATGTAATTTGCCTTATTATCAAAATCAATGTTTTAAAGATGGAATAGGCATTTCATTCAGGCTATTACAAGGGCGACAAGGTGTTATAGGTTTCTAATCGTTTATTCTTATATTGTTATAGAGGTCTCTCTTCGCCTACTCCTAAGAGTTTTTTTTTCGACAAAAAATTTCAGACTTAATACTTCCAAGATGTTTTTTGTTACCCTTATATGTTAAGGTTGAAACCCAAGTCATGACTTGCATGTTGTCATCACATAACATTAAAAACCATGTTAGGTATGATCATGATGTTAAAGTTCTACTCGATGACATGAGGCTATGGGGTGAAATAGATCATATTTGTTGAGCTCAGGGGTGGATCATTAGGTGCATGAACCTTTTATGTGGTCATATGGTTGGGTGGAAAGCTCTAATACATTGTTTTATTACCCTCTTGGCGTTTGGTGTATTCAATCTGTGCCTTCATATTTTATGTCCAAATGAAGACCTCACCATCCCATTCTTGTAACATATTTAATGGATTAATTTCATCTTGACATCCTTTCTTTTTTTCACCTCACATTAGTTGGGAAAATAATCCCTTGCATTCACACATTGTTATTCCACCTTCTGATTAGTTTCCAATAGGTGTTTAAAAATCTAATCAAGTTCCAATAAGAGATATGGATAAGATACTCAATTGTCCATTATCATTTGTCTATTATCAATTGCACCAAAACAAATAATAGATAGGTTCATCATTCATTTATACCACACATTTGATAAAATTAGTAATGAACTCATGGTGCATGATCCATTATTTAACACAAATCATTCCAAACTCTCCATTCTTGGAACATAAATCTATCTTTTTTGCATGGACATGGAATTTAAATGCCAAGTGCATTCAAAAATTTCCCTCCCATTGAGTATAATTGTACATATTCACAAGGGTGTATGCTTTGATTTTGTGTGTCAAATTTGGCCAAACAAAAACATACTTCATCTATAATTCAAATATTTTCTTATTTTGATTCATGTACTCAACCAAAATCATAGAAAGATGACCTTTAATTTTTACTTTTTAAATTTGTTTGTTCCCAAATGGTTAAATCTTCCTTGGTCATATTATTGTTTTGGTTGCATTGAAACAATCCATCATAGAAAGTGCAAGCTAGTTGTATAACAAACAGATGGACCAAGATGCCTACTACCAAGAACAAGTGCCTTGGTGATAATATGTATTTTGAAATTGGTTTATGTTTTAACCCAACATAGTCATCTAGTGTAGTAGTATTGACAATGATGGATGCATTTATTATCCATGTTAAACTTTTGATGGGAATTACCCTTCCAATGAATGTCCAACGCTAATAATTTTTATAATGTATTTATGATGGTGAATACATTGTGAAAAGACATAGACATCTATTATGTTCTAGCCAAAATTGGTTTAATAGTTGCATTCAAACATTGTACCTCTATGGAGTAGGAGCACATTGAATATCACTAACATATGTGGTCCATGATGATGTCACTTATGTTCACATTTGAAAGTGCAAAAGAATGGGTGACATGTTATAATCTTCTACATAAGACGATTATGATGTATATTTTCCCAAACAACAAATGATATATCACTAAAAAGGTTTCCCTATTCCAATGATGTCCTTAATAAAATTTTATGAAATCTCCATCATGTTCCATACTAATGCTATGATATGCCATGGCAATTTAACCAAAATCAAATGGGCTAAGTTCAAGGCTACTCATTTTGATGGATGCAAATGGCTTATTTCAATTTATCAATTTACCTAATGGTGGACTAATTTGTTTTCTTTATGTATTTCTACGGATGGGTAGACATTTTGATTTCGATTGTGCTACTCACTACAACAAAAGGTGTCCATGTACACCAAGTGATTTCATTGGATTTTTAGTGAATTCATAGGTTACAGTGAATGAGGACCAGTGAAGAAGTAGTGAATTCATTGGTCTAGTGAATGAAGACTAATGAACTACACCCGCATTTTGTAGTAGTGATTCCTTTCTTAGTTTTCATTTATTTGATTTTCATGGTTTGTTGTTTCTAGCTTTCTTAAACGTATTGTTGTTGTTTTTTTTTACCTTTGTGTTTATATTCATGAATTAAACCTTTACACATTTGTTTGGCAAACTCCATCTTCCATTTCTTCGATCCAAAATCAACTTACACCCAAATTCAACATTTGAACCTTTTTGACAAAAATCACAAAACATACCCATGCCTACAAACAATATACAAAATGTTTTTAGCTTTAAATGTCCATAGTCCAATAAAACCTTTATCAATCAAACATTCAAGTTTGATCTTCCAAGCTGCGAAGGTTTGGATCACTCAAAATTGTTCATTAACACCTCATATTGATTCTATTATTTACATGGTTTTTCAATTCTAGTTGCTATGAATTTCAATGGCATCATCGGACTTTGCTCTAAATGTACTACACAAGTTCAAATTCCATAAGTGTTGTGTTCATGTCATTAGAACCTATTTCTAACCTTGGTGTAGCCCATGGCATGGTTGGCTCTTCCTTAATGATGTCCATAATTGTCTTTTGCACATTTTGTGGCGGTGGGCATGGTTTCTTCTTCATCATATGTTTTCATCATTCCCTGTTATGGGTATGTTGGGGATCTTCATTCCTCTTTCTCACTGTCAATTATATTACATTTGCTGACATCAATTAATCCATCTCCTTCCTATAAGAAAATGCAGATAATTTGTATGCATCATCCTTTGCATCATTCCTTGGCCATTTTTGTTGTAAGATTGATTCACTTATTTTCTTTTTAGCCTAGAATTTGAACATAGGTAGTCACACTACCGGTGAAATTATGTCCTGAATTTTTTTGTCATTGAATGTGTTGGGCCATGGATTGTCTCCAAATGGTTTTTGCAAGCTATTCAAAAACTTCAATATAAACATTTTGATTATTGTCCCATATATCTTGTAATCTTGCAAGTGATTAAAAGATGCCCAATATCCCAACCTCTATTTGGTACTCTACATTTACACTTTTAAACTTTCTTCTATCCATAAAAGGATACAAGTCCAAATTTGGCAATGTTTGACAAAAATATCATGGATATGGATATGGTGACATGTTGGAAATGAATGCATTCTAAACTGGGCTACTATTATTATTTACTTCAAGGTCACATAAGAAACTACATTAGTTGCCCAAAATAATCCATAGTTATAAACATATGCATTTAATGACAAATTTGAAGGTGTGTAATCTATTTATGTATTTATTGTTATCATGAAACCTATTTGATGTGTATTTACATGGGAGTAGCAACCTTAAAACATTTACAAATGGTAGAACGACTCCACAAGTCATAACAACTATATTTGTTTCAACAACCACAAATTTTTTTTGTAAATCTTGTCATAAATCCCCATGAGAAATAAAACATGGACCCCTTCTTCAAGTTGTATGATTCCTAATCTATTGTAGGATATGGATATTCACAAACACCACAAACCTTTTAATTTTAACAATTTGGAACTATTAAATGCCACATGGCCTAGCCACGTGGATGTGTTTGTGACATAGAAAAATATTCAATTGTGTCAGGGATATTCCTCCACGTCACTAGAATATGTCAAAAAAATACTCTTTGATGTCGATGAAATTTACTGAAAATATTCCTTCTTGTTCACTACCCATCGCTCACACTCACACGCTCATGAAATAGCATTCCCCTATGAATGTTGAACTTGGAGTTTAATGCTTGCATTACTACAAGAAACTAAAGGTTATATTTTAATATTTTCAAGGTTCAAGCTTTATTGTTGTTCAAGTTTTACAATGTAATAGCGTCAATGGTAAAGTGATTACTTGGATTTGTTAGTACTTAGAATTTACTAATTATTCATTTGGTTAAAGGTTCATTAAACTAATCATGATTAATTTCAATGATGCAAGATGGTCACAACAAACACCAAAAGAATTCTTAAATTTATGACTCCATATATGACTAATTTTGTAATCATATTGGACATTATATGACTAAAGGCCTTTAGTTGTAATGGATGAATAACAAAAGACAAGTAGTCATTTAATGTTTGATGTGGCATTTTTCATCCTATAGTCATAAATGACAAGTCATAGAGGATAAACCATATATAATGTTGAGGTGTCATATAATGAATGACTAAAATATGATTGGCAAACACAAAGTATTTTTAATAGGCAGGTAGGTAGGTAGTAGCTTAACCTACTTAACCCAACTTACGTAACCTATGTAACCTACCTATGTAACTACTTTAATCTAGCGTACTTAACCTAACCCTTTAGGAATGCACATTGATTGCAAGTATTAGGAATTGAACCTTTCACCTTCAAAATAAAAAACCAAGTCCTTTCCAATGGACTAAACTTCAAAAGGTGTCCAAAGTTGGTCAAGTTTTTTATTTCACATGTTTATTTCATATCACTACAAGACTATCAGCCAAGTAGCAAGTGGTAGGATGATAGGTAGGAAATGGGTAGGTTATAAGAAATAAAAAATAAAAGGTAGGTAGGTAAGGAGGTAGGTTGATGAAGTAGGTGGTGGGTGAGTGGGTAGATAAATAAGTGAATGGGTGGGTGGGTGGCTAGGTAGGTAAATAAGTAGGTGGGTCATGTGTGGGTGGGTGGGTGGGAGGGTAGGAAGTAGGTAGGTAGGTAGGTGGGTGGGTGAGTTGGTAGGTTGGTGGGTAGGTAAGTGGGTAGTAGGTAGGTGGGTGGGTAAGTGGGTAGTAGGTAGGTAGGTGGTGGACGGGTGGGTTGGTGGGTACATAGATGGTAGGTGGGTGGGTGGGTGGGTGGGTAGGTAAATAGGTAGGTACATAGGTAGGTGGGGGGCGGGGGTAAGGTTGTCTATGTTCATATCTAATGACTCATAGTAATTTTTTAATCATTGTAATGACACTTGGACATCCCTATCACTTTGTAATTAGTTATGGATGTGATATAAATGAAATAAAAATGATGAAAACTAACATCCCCCATTTTGTTACCGTATCATCATCTGCTAGTCACATGCCCCATTAATGTATGACATTAACTTTTTACACATAAGATCCAAAGTAATAGTTTATGACTAAAGTCAAACATGTAGTCATTTAAGACTTGTAGTCATAGATTTATGGGTTGCAAAGGACATAATTTCTTCTAGTGAAACAATTTGCTTGCTTGCGAGAGTTAGGAGTTAAGGTTTAAAGTACAAGCAACAAGCTTATCATCAATGTCACATGCAATTGCAATTTGAGTTATGAAGGTTGAACAACAAACTTATTTTCAACAACTAGCAACCAAAGTTCAAACTCGTGAGTCAAAACTATTGATTGTAAATTGTAAATTCAAAAACCATTGTGAATGGAATAATTATTCATGGTAATAGTTAGTTAGTATATTTCTACTTACCTAGTTACTATTTTAAGAATTACTAGTTAAATTACATAGTTTTTGTCATCATTTGAATTTGAATATATCATAGGATTGTTTTTTTTAGATGGTTAGAAGAAGGAAGAGAATGAGAAGAGGATTATTCATTATGGAACATTGAGTTTTGGAGTATGAAACAACAACATTATGTTTTTCGAAAAAACTTCAATTCCATAGCCATATTTGTTGTTTTGATTTTTTCTCATACTTTCATGATTGGATTTTAATTCTAAAACTAGATATAAATAGATTTGAATGAGCAGATTTTATAAATATTAGTTTTATTATATGTTTTAATCCATAATTAGATTAGAATATTGGATTAAAAATTATGTATTTACTATATGGTGACCATCCCAAGGCTTGAATTTAGAGTGTTGTTTATGTCTTATTGCTAGAATTTTTGTTTCTAAAAATTGATAATGAAGTTTAGTTTTCATTTCTTGCAATTTTTCCAAATTTTGATCATAATTTTTTGTTTAAGGAATAGATCTAAGCAGAGTAGTTAATTGTGAAGATTTTGTTTTGATGCAAAAGTTTGTTCAAATTTGAATTAGAATGTGGAGAAATAGAAAATATAATTGTAATTAGAAGTTTGAGAAGACAATTAGATCAAGTTATAGTACATGAATAAGTGGAAAATGGCATTGCCATCGATAGTAATTTGAGTGCAAATCAAATAGATCAGTAGTTTGTAACACCTAAAACAATTTCTCAATCTAAATAGAGACATCCATGGATAGAAGAGAGATCTGCAAGCCACAAAATGCCTTAAGGAGCACCAATAATTTCTCATGAAATGCAAATTACTGAAACACAGAGGCACACGAGTAATCTACAACAAAATTCTAAGAGAGAAAAACGTAAGATTAAAAATGCAAATTCGCAGGATGAGTTTAGACGAAGAATTCAAAAATCTAGACCTTGACAGGGAGTTGTATTAGAGTCAATAGGTCTAATACAACAATGTGATTTTGATGCTCTGATTCATGGTGAAGAATAGAAATTCAAAAAGGGATGAAGTAGTACCAAATTATAAATTCGTTTCACCTCTTTATTATTGAGAAGAATATAAGGATGAAAAGCTTGAAGAAAGAGCTCGGTAATTTGAACCTCAAATTCATTATTTGTTTAAGCAAGAAGTTACAATTTAAAGCATCAGAATGTCCAAAGGAATTGGGCCGGTACTTGTAGCTAGATAAGAAATTGTAGTCTTACCAAAAGCATAACTAATAGTGACACAAGGTGTACCTATGGCTATCAATGTAAGGTATAGTGAACCAAAACTTAATAAACAAAATGGAAACATTGTTAGAGGAGTCTAACGGGATTGGAACAAAATAATTCATAATGTGAAAATAGTTCCAAGACCTAACCTCCACGATGCACATATTACCATCAGATTGGACATCAGATCAATGAATGTCCATTTATTGAAGATAATGTCACGTAAGGATTTGTCGAAAATTTATAGAATTTGAATCCAAAACCTGCAAAAGTATAAGACCATGCCCAGGTTTCCCGCAATAGTGGTAAAATTGAGTTGCTATTTGGTTATTGACTTTGATGATTTCCACCACAACCTCCACAATTTCCTCGACTTCCTCTTCCTCCAAAGTTTCCTCATCCACCTCCATGAGCTTGACTTTCATGTTGATGATGTCCACCATGCGAGCTTCCGTGTCGACCTCGAAATGAAGTTTTACCACCTCTACCTCTACCTCCACCTCTATTAGTATTTGAGTAGAAAACACTTTCTTGTGATCCTCCATTGGATGAAATATCAACAATTTTCATCTCTTCACTTATAAATACTGTTATTAAGTCTTGGAAATCGAAAAATGTTTTTCAAATTGTAATTGAAGTACGAAACTGCCTATAGTTTTTTCCAAGTCCATTCAAGGTGACGGCCACTAAATCTTCATCATCTACAAGGGTTCGTATAGATGCAAAAACATCTGTAAGGTTTTTCACCTTTGTAAAATAGACATTGATGTTCATTTTGTTTTTCTGTAGATTATGCAACTTTTACTTGAGCTGCATTTTGCGGGCTTGTGTATTGGTGTTATACATCTTCACCAATGTATCCCAAGCTTGCTTGGGTGATTTTGCATCTTGAATATGCACAATCATGGAATCGGACACATTCATAGAAAGTTAATACAAGACTTTCCTTGCTTTTTCATGACAAGTTTTATTGGTTTAAATTTGTTGTTATGTAGGGTTTTTTAGGAGAGGAGGTTCTTTCTCATCACCAGTTATGAATTTCCAATAATTTTTCCCCATCAAGAAATTCATAATTTTAAATTTCCATACTTGGAAATTATTCTCGTCTAGTTTCTCAATTACAATTTGAGAAAGACCGTTCGCCATCTCTCAAGGCAACATTCAATGTTTTCTTGGGGTTTCCCAAATGATTTTAATTCCTTCCTTGAGTTTCTAGGATTAGGATTAGGGTTTTCCTTCCTTAGGTTTCTAGGATTAAGGTTAGGGTTAGGGTTGAACAAGATGGACCTTGCATATGTATGTATGTTTTGAGTATTATACAAAATTTTATACTATACATGGGTTTTACGTATATGTACATATTTTGTATAATATTTCGTAAGGTATTCAATACATGATTACATACCACACTTTTGTATGAAGGTCTTCATAATGTATTTGCATTTCCCAATTTTCAAACTCCTTCCTTCAAGTTCTCCCAAGTTGTATTTGCTCCACTTCAAAAATTTGTTTTGATGTCTTCTCAAAACAAACTTCTGTCATAGTAACTTTGCAAAGCTACACCGCTCACATATAATCTTGGATCAACCTGAAATTTTGGTGAAAGATGAACAACTATGTTTACTACCATTTCTCAAAATTTCAGCTCATGTAATTTCATAAAATGAGAGATCTTACTACTTCCTTGAAATCACCTGAACACAAAATGAATTACAATTCGCTGTTAGCAACTCCAAATTCCTTGAAATTTTGGGAGACACATTAAATATATGTTTTTTATATCTATTCGAAATTTCAGCTCTATTGATGATGAGCACAAAGAGCTATTACTTTTTTTTTTAAATTGACTTCAAAACTAAGATTAAAACTTTAGATACTTGGATCTCTCTCAATACATATCCAATTGACTTGAAATTTCTCTCACATATATAGTCCTTTATGATCTATAGGATCCCAAAGTTGTAGATCCAAAAATACTCAAAAAAAGGAGATATGACCAAAAAACTAAATATGGCACAAAGTTTTCAAAAGCTCATAACTCTCACAAAACATATCCTTTTCTTTTGAAAATTTGAGAATAGAAGCGTGTTATAGTTTTCTATAATCTCTCCAAGTTTCACTCCACGATCTCTTCATAGTAGATCTAGATCTCGATTTAAAAATCTGACTTCCACAATCTTTATGTTTATTTCCTTTCACCTCTTTTCTTTTCTTTCTCTTCATATTCTTTCATTTTTCTTCACATTCTTTCCTTTCCCCGTTTTTCTTTTGCACTTGACAAACTCCTATGATATCACTAGAGACTTTGAAGCTCTAGTTCTAAAGACTTTCTAGCTCTAGATCTCTTTCAACTTTCTCATTCAATAATCTAAGCTTTGATACCATGTTAACAAATAAGAGATCTACTCAAGTGGAAACATAAATCTTTATTGAAAAGAAATTACAATATGATGTTCACAACATGAAACATAACATCAAGAACTCCTCAAGGTTCTTGTCACATGAAATAAACAAACTTGTGTAATGAAGAAAAAAGAACCAAACCATTAACACCAAGGTATTTAACTAAAAGACCAAATCGTAAATAACCAAACTAATATAAGTAAAAAAAGTAATTCAACCTTATGAAAGCAACTTAATTACTTTCCTACTCCAGTAACAAATGAAACCTAACTAGTTGAGCTTGAACTTTCAACATAATTGTTAATAAAATATATTTTGTTGGTATTAAAAAGTGCAAACCCTATATTGACTGGTAAAATGTATATCATGTTGCCACTTTATAAATAGTCTTATATGAAAACAAAATTGTGGACATATGTTCATCCCAATTTGTTCATTTCTCATTGATTAACTTAATCAATAATTTACCAATGACTTTGTTAGTAGACTTTACTTGTCCATTTATTGTGGATAATAGGTAGTAGAAATAACATATTTTAACATAAGTTGACTTGTCAGATGCTTAATTGTATCATTTATGAAATGTACTCCTTGATCTATAATTATGATTAGAGGACAAACAAATTTGGTCAAAATATATTCATATATAAATTTGGTTATGACTAGTATAGTATTGATTATAAATGCCTTTGCTTCTATCCACTTGGTTACATAATCTATAGCTATTAAAATATATATGTTTTGTATTAGTCTTCATGTCGGTTTAATTAGACATATAAAATCTAGACTTCATTTCATAAAAGGTTCCTCTGGAAATGTTGTTACCAACTTAACTAGATTTTTTGTTTTTAGTCTTCTAATTTTTTAACAATTGTCATAACTTCTGCAAAATTCATGAGTATCCCTGAATAGAGTTGACCACCAATAACCTATATCCATAATTTTCTTTACAATAATATCTGCAACAAAATGTCTTCTTACCACTCCTTCATGTAGTTCTTTTAGAATAATCTATGCTTTTGAGGTGGTCAAACACCTACACATTTTGTTGTTTTGTCCCAATCTGTACATTATTCCCTCTTTCAAAATAAAGGGTTTTGCCTTTCTGGCTAATTTTTGTTTATGAGCTAAGTTTAGAGTTTTTAGCGTCTAACCTATATCTAAATAACTTTTGATTTCCTACATCCACATAGGTTCTACAGAAAATAATGATGCATCTACAATCTGATCTAGAACTCCCAATGGTTTTGACCTATTTGGCAATCTAGATGAAGCATCGACTACCACATGTGTTTTACCAAGCTTGTAGACTACTATGAATTCATATTCCAAAAATAATGACAACCATTTGGCTATGCTTCTAGACACATGTGGTTTGTTGACCATATATACAAAAGCCATGTGGTTTACATAAAAGACAAATTTGTTTCCAAACAAAAAAGGTCTAAACTTATGTAAAACATAAACCATTGCCAAAGCTTTTTTTTCTATAGGAATATGATTATGCTCTACTTTATTTAACAATCTAGAGGCATATACTATAGGCTAATCATACTTACCAGTTGGGTATAATGCCAACATTGCACATATTGCCAATAATGATGCATCTATGTGCACATGAAACTCCAACTATCAATTTGGAAGTATCAAAATTAGTGCTTCCATGTATTTTTGCTTGATTTGATCTCAAGTTTCTTGACACCTTATGGTCCAAATAAAGGGTTTTGTTTTCCTCATCAACTTTGTGATTGGTGCCATGATAAAAGCAAAGTTCTTGATGAAACATTTATAAAACTAAGCCATACCATTAAAGACTTGAATCTACTATGGGTACTAGCATATTCACTATTACCTGACCCTTCTCAAGGTTTGGTATTTTTCTTCCTTTGGAAACTATAAACCTTAAAATTAGTCATGAAAATACCATAAAAGCACATTTTTCTGGGTTAAGACTAATTTTGTATTCTTTACATTTTATAAAGCAAAATTTGAACTTCATTAAATGACTTTTGATATCACTATAGACTATGAAGTCATCTAAAATTATTTTCATGAACTAGTCCAAGTATTCGCAGAAAGCTTTGCTGATTATTCTTTGGAAAGTTGGTGGCCCATTTTAAACACCAAATGGCATCACCATCCATACAAAAGCTCTTTAGTTTATTACAAAGGTTGTTTTGTATCCATCTTTAAATGTTATAGAAATATGATGGTATCATGAATATCCATCTAAAAATGACTCATAGGCTTCATACCTTGCTATAGTGTTTAATATTTCATTAGAAAATGGTAAAGGATAAGGATCTTTTTTGGTTGCTTTATTCAACTTCCTGAAATCTACACAAATTTTCAATTTTCCATTCTTTTTAGGAACTACCATTATAGGTGATAAACATGTAGCCTCCTTTACTAATTGAATGAATCTTGCTACTAATAATTTGTCAATATCATGTTTGAGAACTACAACATAATTAGGGTTCAATCTATATCTTGCTTGATGTGCTTATGGGATTGAGGTGTTTAACTCAATTCTATGTTGAACCAACTTTGGAGGTATACCTTTCAAATCCTTATAAGTCCAAGCAAACACATCTTTGAACTCCTTGAGTAAAGTTTGAAGCTCCTTAATTTTCTCCTTTATTAACTCTGCATTAACTTTGATGCATTATGGATTTGCTTTTCTACCAAGATTTAGCTTAACAAGCTATTGTTTTAAAGTCAAAATCCAACCTACTATCTAAAGATTTTGTACCTGAATTTTAGTTGGTGTCTCATCCACTTCAATATTAACTTGGTTGTGATGATAATAGGTTTTTGGATAAACCTTATTTTCCAGTGAGATCTTTGGTCTGACATTAAATTTTATTCGTTTTGTTGTTGAAGGCACCATTTTTGTTGCTCCTTGACTTGATGTCCTTTGTTGTGTGGTTCAAATTTTTCATTGATTCTAATCTCCAACACTCCAATATACTCAACAATGAAACTATTTCTTCTAAGATAATGATTGTGCCAATTGAAGACAACTTTGGTTTTGTTTCAAAGATTAAATCTTTCTCATATGTCAGTGTTTCCAACAAGTCATAACAAACAAGTACTAGGGGTCTTTTGGTTTCTGCTCCTAGTTTTTTATTAAATGAATTTTTCTAATTGTTCCATTACCTTAAAGAGTAATGACATTGTTACTCTAGTCATGTGTAACTTTCGCATTTTTGAGCCAAGGTCTTCCTAGGACATGGAATAGTTAGAATCTACCACACTATTTTGCAAAACATTATGTGTGGCTACATATGGTATACCATGTACATGAATCTTCAAATTTCTAATGATTCCCAAAGGTCTAGTCATATTTTGATCTACCATTCTAAGGTGGTATGGGGTTGGTTGTGGTTTGGGTAAACCTAATCATGTTTTGAGGTTTTTTGTTACGATATTTACACTTATTCTTCCATCTAACATAACATCTTCAACAATGTTTTTCCCAACATGTACTTGGATAACTGCCATCTAGTTATCTACCTTTATAGCTACAATATCAACTTTAGAGCATGTCTCAATCACTATGGCTACATTGGGCTCTGATATTAGTTTAATAGCTATATTAGGTTTTTTTGGCTTTAGTTTCTATCACATATATTTTTAAAGATCTGGTGTTATTTTCAAAATTTGACCTAATATCAAGGTATAGGTGGTTTCTAACATCTGTTTATTAATATCCTGAAATATATGTTCCTTAAACATAATTATGTTATTAGGAATAGTAGACAGATTTTTGGTACAATTGGTTTTATGGACACCTTAATCTTTAGTAATCCTACCCAATTTGTCTTCCACTTTGTTTTCTCCTTTTGATTTAATCTTTTTGGTGGATCTTCTACTTGCATCTCTTGTATTGTCTTGACAAAAGACTATTGTAATCTAGATTCCTCTTCTTAATCAGTAACAAACTTCTTTTTAATTGGCTTTTTGTCCTTGAACATTTTCTTTTCAATAACCTTGCTCCTGGTATTGGCCATGTTGACATCCATTATATGAACTGAAGGACTTGCAACCTTGGGTTCTACCACAACTTATTTCTTTATAGTCTTCACTCCTTTGTTTTTAAACATATTATGCATGTCGTTATACTTAAAATAATCTATGATCTTATGTCTAGTATCACCACATATATGATAGGATTATTTCATAGGTTTATGTACTTTGATTTGTTGAATGGTAACTTCAAAAACTATAAGAATAGACTCTTCCTTTCTTTTGACTCTGCATGTTTCAACATTGTGATTTGTTTTGTGATAGTTTGTATAATACATTCTTGTTTTCTCTTGAATTATCTAAGGTTTCTAAGTTAATATTGTCTTACTATTATGTGGTACTAACAAATTACTTATAACCTCTATTTTAGAAATTCATTTTTCATAAACCAAAGCTGCTTCTTTATGTTGTTGCAAGGTTTATTTCTTCATGGCTACTGTTGTTACATGCATATATGGTTGTAATCCAAATCTAAAAACAATAGTTAAGGAACTATATGTTGTCTTATGTTGAAGATTATTGGCTAATTTCAATAATCTTTCATAATAAACCTCCATTATTTCATTTTTCTCATGCTTCATGTTTTTCAACTGCATATTAGTGTTGCTCATCATTTTGAATTGTTATAAACCGTTTACAAATAGCTAATTGTATATTTTGTAAAAATACAATCTAGGTAGTATCCCATATAATTGTTACACCAATCAAACATAATGTTTTGAGGGTAAAACTAAATATATTAACAATTTTTACATCTTCTATTTCACCATTTACTCTAATGGCTACTTTAAAAATTATGACAAGAGCATTTGGGTCAAAATCTTTCACATATTCAGGATAGTTAAGTGGTCGGTGATAAGGTATGTTTGGGGGTAATGGTGGTCTACCTGGATCCATCATTCGCAATCCAAAATATCTTGAAAGTATTGGAGGTCTTGGTGGTCTCGATCCTCCTTTTCTTTGGGTCTGATGTTGTTTAGCAAAAACTTTATTCACGTCTTTGGGCATCTTTGTATGCACATTAACGAGTTCTGTTCCCCTTGGAGTCTGGGGTCTGGACTTTATACCAACAATAGTACGGGTTAGTGCTATTACAAATGGAGCTTTAATAACTGTAACCATAGACTAAGGCATGGCCACATAATATAATGGTATAGATCTTACTAGTTTCATTTTGAAATTGGAAGTTCCTACATAAGTAAGTCCAACATTGTTGTGATGTAACAAATTTGGTGCAGGAGTTACATATATAGGTATTACATCTGCCATAGTTTGAACTTTCATTTCCAGTATGTTATTTCTCTAAATCTATTCTATGAGTCTATTTGGAATCCTAACCTTTTCATGGTACAGATCCTTTGGTTCAAAATCTCTTCATCATTTGAACATGTATTGCAATCATATGGCCTTCATATAGTTTCAACATACAAATATGAAATAAGCAATTTTTTTAATATCTTATTTATTGAATAATCATTTATCATCTCTTGCTTGAATTAAGGCAAAATAACATGACACATTTAAATCAATGTTTATTATTGAATACAAAAAAAACCCAACAATGTCATATTCGAGAATTAAATCCAAGTTTTTTGTTTGATTTGCATTAAGGCATGGCCATGAATGAACATCAATATGTGACAAAAATGGCATTAAATGTTAGTATGGGAGGTTTGTGAGGATATTTCATTGTAATATTTTGGATAGTTGAATATCTACAAAGGTCAATTTACATTTGGAATAAAGTATCAAAACGCATTATGTTTTGATGTGGCATGGATTTTTAATCTATCCCTTCACATATAACATACAATTATTAATATTTTGAACTAATTCAATATGTTAATGATATATTTAAGTCTTTGCCTACTTTTCAAGTTAATGATTCCAAAGTTACCATAGATTTAGATGATTTTCTATCTCTTTTGGAATCAATGATGCAATAACCTCCTATTCAATTATCACAACTAACTACATGTTTTTATTGGAATGAAAATTTCGATTATGCATTAATGAACATTTTGAAAAAAATTGGATTCACCATTAGAATATGTTGTTTCATTGTTCAACACTTCTTGTAATACAAATATTACAAAAAAAAATTAGAAATCTTATTCAATACTTATAAACTTTTTTGAAAAAAAAATTAATTGTTCATGTCAATGAGATTTTATCTAATCTTTTCACTTCGGTTTCCCTTATTAAAGTTTTTAAAAATCCCAAAATTCAAATGGAACATTTTCATTGTTGAGCTTAGTGTAACACAAAAAATATTCAAAAAAATTGATTAGGCACTTTATGACAACGATATTTCTGAATTATTGGAAGTTTGTTCAAATTTAACTTATTATGCAAAAACATCGAAATTCATCAACATGTTTCCAAATATTGAAATAACAAGATCACAAATTATGTATCACATGACATATATATATATATCACAAGAATATTTCATAAATAAAAAAATTCAATCATCATATGTTCAATGCACTCTAAAAAAAATTTAAAAACCAATTCCCAAACAATAACTTCTTGCAAAACATGATGTTTAATAAAATAAAATAAAATAAAATGTTAATATAAAAGGAAAATACACATAATTCAATATACATTAACATTTATAATAAACAAATCCAAGATGTTCCCCATAATTCCATGTTTTAGTTGTGAAAGGTTATGTTTTTAAAAACAACTTAAATGTTTTTCAAATTAATTATCAAGATAATTTTTTATATACTTTCGAATTCAAACAGGACCTAGTTCAACATCATACATATGTACAAATTATTTACATAATATTATTGAAAATAAACCACCCTTATATCAAACATTAAATATATTTTTTAGAAACAAAATTATTCCATCAATCTAAAAATTAACACAATTATAAAAATGTCTTATTTCACCATGTTTTGCTTTTGCTCAAATTTATAAATTCCAAGGGTATGAGTAATATAAAATGTATGGTACTGTTATTAATGTCCCTGTAAATGTGGATCGAACTCAATCAATATTACCACATTTACCACATGATGGTGCAACAATAGGTGTGTTTTATAAATGACATCTTGAATACAAATCACCTTATATGTTAGGAATGTTCATCCAAATATGGTGATGGTCGATTTACAAGATTTACTTAAAACACCACTATACCAAAATTTGAATGTTAGAATTCATCATCAATGGACAAGTTTGTTTGTTTTGCATATGAATTTAAAATTTAAAATTCTTATTTATAGTAATGCATCATTTGATGATTATAGTTCTAATAATGAAGAAATACATTGTACACTAATAGATTCAATGATACATATTTTTAAAAATGTTCCAAAAATAATGGACTACGAAAATAATATATATTTTATTGCTGCAAGTCAAATTTTCTACCTTTTAGGTTTATTTAAAAATAAACATTCAAAAGAACTAAATTTTTTAACGTTATTCTATGGGCAACTTTAACAATTTTCTGAAGGTTTTTCATATAAAAAATTAGCTCAACAGCAATTGTTTCATAAATATAGGGATTTTCCAACAAATATTTATAATTTTTTATAAAAAATTATTAAATTTTCCATTAAAAAAGTCATAGGTTTTAATGGGGCGCAAATATAGAAAGAAAAATTATGTTGTAGAACTTTAAAAACTTATCAAATATGAAATAAACCAAATTTAGATAATATTCTCAAATCATACTTAAATTATCATGATTTGGAAGGTTTGTGTAATTCACCTGATTATTTTGAAAGGTTATGAAAAAAATTATTTATAATGATTCGACAACTTGATTCTCTACCATTTTTTGTCACTTTTACATATGTTGAAAGATTACGGGATTCTCTCATTACACACATTACATGTTTCAAAATTAAATCTCCCAAATAAAATAAAAGATTTCCAATTTGCTCATATAATGTAATTAATGCAAATTGACCTTGTCACATGAGCAAGATATTATAATCATAAAACATCTTGTTTTCGCAAGCTTATCACAAAATATCATTATCTCTTTGGGTATATTTCTAATTTTTTTTTCATCATTGAATTCCAAAATTGTGAGAATGAACATGACCATGGACTTTTATGGATAAAAATTGCACCTATATATGGAGTGCACATGAATGAAGAAATTGAATAGTTTGTAAACACATATTTCTTGTGATGTATCATTGTTACCAAACCCATTATAAAATGCATTACACACACGTACATGTAAGAAAAAAACCATGTTGTTTGTAGATTTCATTATCCATTGCCTTCTATGTGTGAAACAAAAAATTTGGAACCTTTTCAAATAAATGGAAATTATCCATTTTCACAACAATACCTCCAAACACAAGTAAACAAAATTCCTATAACAAACACAATCAATATTGAACATTATGATTTACGATTTGATTTTGTCATTCAATCATGTAATGGATCAAACTAAATTTCACAAAATCATTATAGGTCATGATTATGGAAGAATTTGAATATTGTATTTTACTTAGACAATTCAATGAAGAATAAAAATTAATATTTGATGATGATATGCATAGAAAACAATTGTACCCTAATACACCAATATGTCTATTTTTGACAAGGGGTGTTGGAATTAGTAATTTTTTACATTGAAATTCATAATTCAAGGATTATTATGATTATACAATAGAGACATATTTTATGACTTAACAAAAATTAAGGCTTTACTTATGGCATCAACATGTAGAGTTGTTCTCAATATTAAAAATTTAATAATACATTCATCATTAAACATACTTGTCCAACAATCCTTATCTAGTTTACCAAACTTATCATCAAATTCATTAAATAGGCTTACATGTCAATATGAACAATTATAACTTGTTGTAATAAATGAAATATCACTTGTTGGTGCTATAATGTTTAATGTTATATATAATAAACTAAGATCCATAAAACACATTCAAAATATTTTTGTTGGTGATGTTGATGTTATCATGACAAATGGTTTCTATTAAATACCCTTTGCGAAAAATAGTTGGATTTTTCAAAATATCGAAGATAATGTTAATGCACTAACATTAAATTTTTGGTAAACATATGTACAATGTTATGAATTAAATAAAGTTATGCAACAGTCTGATATGATATTTATACAAACTTTGAACAAATTTCGTATTGCAATAAAAAATACAAAAGATATTGAATTTATCAATTCAATTTGTAACTGACAACCACCCAAGAATTTTATTATTATGTTTTTATTTTATAAAAATAAACTTGTGCAAAAACATAATGAAAATGTGTTCATTAACACATTAGGTCCCACATTTATTTTTAAAGTAATGGACATTAACCATCAATCATGCCCACCATCTTACAAACTTTCAAATGATTCGAGTAAGATTGTAGGTTTGCATTCTACAATTAATATAAAAAAAGATATGTCGGTTGAATTATGTGTTAGTAATTATGCAACATCTGATGGTTTTAAGAATGGAATTGATGGCATTTTTAAAACATCAACAACATATTGTGAAAAAAAAACCATTATTTGGATAATGTTTGATAATTTTAAAATAGGAACACTAACAAGAGAAAAATATGATCATTATTACAACAACATTGAATCAAAATGGACACCAATTGAACCTATCATCAAAGATATAAGAGTTGGTAAATCTAAATCATTTATCATAACAAGGATTCAATTTCCAATTTAGCTTGAAGCAACAAAAACCATTCACCAATTTTAAAGATTATCACTAGATGAATTGGTTTTTGATCCCAATAATGTTAAAAAACATGGGTTAACATATACAACATTATCCCACATTTGAACAAAAGAAAAAATATTTTTGTTAGTTCCTTTCCAACATGAAATTTTTTATGTGGATCCAAAAGTACATGTATAAATGAATAGATTAAAAACAATTGCAACTTGGATACCATTAATTCCTCAATTAAAAAATTCACATAATTTTCATGTAATTATACAAGCCTTGAATACAACTTCTTTACATTAACATTACAAAAACATCAATCATGATCATAACTTTCAAATGTTTCATATTTTATGTATTATAGAAACAAGTATACACCATGCATCAATAAATGTGCATTTATAAATTCATCAAAGTATTCATATATTTCAATCCATGATGGTCATGGGTTAATGATGATGTATGACATACACGTGCATTTACATTCTTTCAATACAATAATTAATGATGGTTCAAAATATATAACAATAAATTTTAAAACTAATACACGAAAAATAATATATATTGTATGTGTGTGTAGAATTCATTCATGTTCAATTTCTACATTCCCAAACAATCTTCAAACTATAATTCAACAATCTCCTAAATATTGTCCAATCATCATTATTGGAAATTTTAATGTTGACATTCTAAAAGATAATAACCAACCAAAACATAAACAAGAAATATTATATTTCATGGACAAATTCTAATTAAAATCACAATTTAATGAAAACACCACAAAAGTTGAATTTCAATTAGACCATATATGGGTAAATGTCCCTATAAATGAATGCAAAAGGTGTAACAAAAGCATATTGGTCAAATTTTTACAAACTGATTTATGTTACATTCAAATTACCAAACACATTTCCAATGTATAATAAAAAACCATTAATGTCTCCATTTATTTAAAGTGTAACATTTGTGAAAATATGCATTAAATTTGCATGTTCCACCTAATTAATTACTCCGAAAATGTTGGCACCTTGTGGCTTGAATTTGCATTTTTACAATTTTGTTCGTGAACCATGTGCAAAAAAAATTCATAAATATCAATACCAAGACAAAAAAGTTTGAATGATTATTGTATCCACACATACACTCATCAAACATCATAACAACACATCTTTCATGGAAAACCTAAACCCAAAATGCAACAAAAATAAATATAAGAAATGCCAAATTCTTAAATTTCAAATGAAAATGAGACAAAAAATAAAAATCTTTCCGTGTAAATTATATCCATTCAATATTGATGTTTATTTCAAACATTGAAACACCTCATGCACATTGCTAAAAATTGTCTACATTATCCAAGTTTGAAAACTTTGGATTTTTTAAAACAATATAATTATTTACAACTTTATGTTCATTTGCATGGTTAAAGAAAAGACAATGGGACTATGGTTTCAATTTCTAAATATGAATTCTAAAATAGTAAGAAAATTTTATTTTTTAATACAAATGTGAAAAAAATAATTTATGATCTTTCATAAAGCCAACAAATTTTCATCCAATATAACTTGAGTTCATAGTAGAACATTAAATGTAATATCTTATTTTCAGGACAAAGCCTTTCATGGTAGAGCTGCTTTTTTTCATTCCCTTAATGTTTTAAACGTAATTTTTTGCCTTCATTTTGTTCTGGTTCATTTCTTGTTTGCCTTGGCCTAACCTTGGTCACGGATTCAAAATTAAGATTGTGACAAACTTCCACATTGACAAAATGAATAATAATAATAATAATATAAAAATTAAATTATCATAATTTTATGATTTACAATAATTTATCATAAAATTATCATCTGATTAGTGAAATTATTCATATTGTAGCCTAAAATAATTTTGATGGTTTTCAACACCCCCGACTTCATATTTTCATAAATATTCATTTCAATATTTAAAGGATTGATTAATGATGAAACTAATTTTAAGGTAAAGTAATATTTGTAACTTTGGCAAAATTATGCACCCTCGATGGTACTAAATAACAAAAGAAAAATACAAACATGCTTTTATGTGTAGGGTAACACCCAAAGATAAAAGCATTACCATAATGGGTTTGCATGAGGCAAATATTGGTTTAATTTGAGTAACACCTCACAAAGTTATTGTAGGTTTTCTTTTTTTCTATGGCCAAGATAAAAAAATGGAAGAATTTGTTCAAAGAATGGAAAAACCTGTTCAAAATATGAAACATTATGGTTTAAAATGTCACCTCCCAATAAACTAATACATTTCCTTCAAGTCTTTGTCTTTACAATGAATGAGTTTCATGATTCATCCTAATAAATTGTTTTAGTTTAAAATAAAAAAAAACTAGGTCACTTTTCTCCCATGCTTTATTTTGTTCAAGAATTTTTGGTTTATAACCAAAGCAGTGATCATCCATAGGAAGATTTAGAGAAAGAAATGATCATCCTTAGGAAATTTAGCCAAATTTGGTTATAAGCTAGCTATGAAGCACACATCTATAATCACATTTCAATGTTTTTGGCTAAAAACTAAAAACCAGATATAGGAATGTGGCATTTTTTCCCCCCCACACTTTTGGCAATTGAAAACCTCTTTAATCATTTCAATTTAGAAATTTTAAATTTAAATTTCGTTTTTTGGTGAAATTCTACCCAAAAAAAACTAACATTATTTTTTGGGGTGAATTCTCCCTATTTTGTGATTTTTTTTTCAAAAAATAATTTATCAAATATTTCTTTTCCCCCTAAAAAAATCGTCAAGAAATTAAAATGTTTTTCTAAAACATCACCATGTTTCTCCACATCATTCAAGCAAGTAGCCATGATATAAAATGACTTTAATAAATTTCTACAGCTATTTCTCCTTGTGGATGATGGCTGTGGCAACATCACAAAATTGAAGGAAAAAAATCACTCCCAAGTTATTTGTGGGCATTAAATTAGGGCTTTTGGCAAAAAATGCAAAGGGGGGGGGGGGGGGGGGGGGGGGGTGTTTTTTTATTTTTTATTTTTTTTTTTTTTTTTTTTTTTTTCTATTT
>Ga0116231_10005052_pt1 | contig 26287 bp, 20 predicted proteins | sample S1TSphgellanicum_2_FD_89695 | JGI IMG/M metagenome (GOLD analysis project Ga0116231, IMG submission 89695) | Host-associated microbial communities from peat moss isolated from Minnesota, USA - S1T2_Fd - Sphagnum magellanicum MG | ecosystem: Host-associated > Plants > Peat moss > Unclassified... | reverse complement strand
CTAACTTTGCACTAACCACTTTGTGTGGGTTGTGTGCAGGCCCGTGTGAGTGACTAAAGCTTGTCAACTCTTCCTAGTCCCATCCCGGAGCTCCAACCCGCCCCTCTACCCCTCAAAGGGTTGAAAGCTAGGGAGCGTGCTCCGACTCCTCCTTATTCCGCTATTTTCTACTTGGGCTCACAATTGAGTCCCTTGAGGAGTTGGGAGTGCGTCATGGTTGTTGCCCTGCAACAACCACTATTGATTGTTTTTAACAAAATTATGTGAGAGGGCTATTGTGAATCACTCTCTGTTGGGATCATACATGCACTGTACAAAGGGGTAGTCAATTTGATAATTACAGGGGATCATAGTAGGACCAGTCTTAGCCAAGGTGTTTGCAATGATTCTTAAGTCCCACATCAGTCAATGGGCGGAGACCAATGATTTACACGCAAAGGGATAGGCCGGTTTCATAAAGGACTTTAGGACAATAAATAACTTGTTTATTCTTCGCACTTTGACCAAACAAGCCAAATTTTAGAAAAAAAAACTATACATTTGTTTTATGGACTTCAAAAAAGCCTTTGATACAGTACCAAGGGACCTATTGTGGCAGGTGTTGGAGGGACTTAGCATCAGTGGGTGAATACTGGAGTGCTTGCGCTCCATGTACCGTCAAGACCAGGCCTGCCTGCACCATCCAGAGGAAGGGCTCACGCCCACTTTCCTCTGCCGCATCGAAATGAAGCAAAGATGCCCCCTCAACCCACTCCTGTTTGGCCTCTTCATAAATGGCCTAGAGAAACGGCTGAATGCTTTGGAGGGTGACACACCACCAATGTTGGGACAGCTAGTTGTTTGCTTGCTTTTGTATGTAGACGACTTAATTCTCATGTCACACATTCCTGCTAGATTGCAGAAGCAACTGGATGTCTTGCAAACTTTTTGCTATGAGCGTCAGTTAACTGTGAATGTCAAGAAAACCAAGGTTGTTGTGTTTGAAGCACGCAAGTCTGTGTGTCAGGCTTTTCAGTATGAGGGCGAAGCTATAGAGCAACTAAACTCTTTCAAGTATCTAAGTGTTGAGCTGCACGGCACAAAAGGTATGCAAGCGACAATACAGCGGTTAGCAATGTCAGGGAAAAAGGCAATTTTTGCATTACGACGCAGATGTGCAGAGCTACGCATCTTTGACCCAGCATTATAATGCCAGCTATTTGATGCACTAGTCAAACCAGTGCTTAACTATGGGTGTGAAGTATGGTCAGACCACATGGCACTTGAACAGTTAAAGGTGGTTCATCGGGCTTTTCTAAAGTCATCGTTGGGGGTCAGCACCACAACATCCAGTTACGTCGTGCTGGCAGAGTTTGGTAGGTTTCCCCGAAAAATATTTTGGTGGCAACAAACCATGCGCTTTCTCTCACGTGTCAGTTCTGAGGTAGACTCAAATCGCATGCTCAAGCTAGCTTATGATGTATAGCTGCAGTTACTTACAGCCAGGTGAAAAGTCTTACTCGGGAACCAGAGTGCTGTGGGTAGAAAAAGCCAATTGCTTACTTGCTAGCTAGCACAAGTAGATGAACGACTGTCGACGTACAATTTGTGCATCGATAGCGATCAGCTGCCACCATGTGTTCGCCTCAAGCAGTTAGCTAAAAGGTAATACATTGTACACCATCAAGTGGCTGCAGCTGATTCCAGCAGGGTGAGAGCTTATCTAGGGTTGAATAGTTCAGCACAGTATGGGTACAAAGAATACCTCTCCGGGGTAGACAATGCACAACTTAGGAGAAGCTTGGCACGTTTTCCTTGTGCGAATCACAAGCTACAGATTGAGCTAGGAAGGCAAGTCAAACCAGTGAAGGTGCCGATGCAGCAGCGTTACTGCAAATTGTGCAACTTGGGTGCGGTTGAGGATGAGGACCACTTCTTCTTAGTTTGCCTTGCCTATCAAAACGTTCAAAAGAGGTTTAGAGGTTCATTGCCACTAACTGCCATCACACCTTTGGCTGAATTGCTGAGCTGTCAACAACAAGGCATCCTTGCTAGATTCTTAGTGCAATGTCAGACGGTTAGATCTGAATTGCTTCATCAGACTTAACGTCAATTGGGTTCTGGCCTGGGCGCTATTTGGCCCACTTAATGACGCTAAATTATAAGTAAGTAAGTAAGTAAGTAAGGTTCCATGATGTTTGGACTTACGATGCAAAAGTTCTTGAATATTGAATGATTTTTTCACTGAAAATTAAATTAAATTGTAGCTGAAATTTTTGGAGGAATTGGAAAGTGCCTTTGATGTTCTTGGAAAGATCTTGATGAGGACGATATAATGTAATTTATTTGGTAAGATTTGGATTCAAAATGTGGAGATATTGATTTTTAAATGATTTCAACCGTTGAAAATTCAAATAAATTCCAGAAAACCAGGTTTTGGAATGAAAGATTAGTTGAGGACATGGTAACACTTGGGCCAACATCACAGGTCACATTAGTGAAGATGATGAGATCTAACGTCTCTATGCAAATTTTGGAACTTCGATTGTTTTAGAACAAGTTCACCAACACCAATAAAATGGCCTCTATTCCATAGCTTGGGTGAATACAAGCCTTCAAACTGTTTGAAAAAGGGTTTAGACCTATAAAATTGCACAAGATATAATGAGCTCTTCATGGCCCAATAAAAACAGGTAAATTCTCCATGGGAAGTCTATTGTTAAAGGCTTATATTATTGTGGAAATGTTCTTCGAAAATTAACATAGACCATCAAAGTTTTTTTTTTCCAAATATTAAAATATTATATTTATTTATTTATTTTAGTGTAGCAATAATGACAAGCTTACGTTAATAAATTTTGACATAATTGGTGACACAATTTTGTATGGACCATTAAAAATTGTAGCCAATGGACAGACCCGTAACAACACTCGTCCTCAAAACATTAACCTTTAGATAAATTTGACTACTTATATTTGAAAAAATAAATAAAAAGAATTTCTATGAAAATTTTGAATTAGTGTGGGCTTTTGGCAATTTTTCACCCCCAAAAAAAGAGACTACATCTAAAGCACCATCATCCTACTAGTTACATCTTTACAAATGACTCTTTTATTTGCAAAAGTATTTAGGGTGCATTCACACTTGGTGTGAGGGACTTTAATATTGAGTCCCCTAACACCATGTTAGTCATTTAGAACTTACACTTACTTACCACGAACATTAATTATGTTAAGTTAACATTCACTTAACAATAAGTTATTGCCCATTTAACACTGGGTGCCACCTAGGATGCCACCTAGACTTTCATGTAACACCGAGTTAAAATCAAGTGTGAATGCACCATTATAATAAGCATACACACTGAAGCAAGTACCAATGGCCCATATGCCCAACAAAATATGGCGTCCTTAACCAAAAAAACGAAACAAAAAAAAAGTATTTATTTCCATTGGGTGATGATAATAAAAGAATTTTTGTCGCTAGCTATTGGGTAGTTGGCTTCTCTGACTATCCAGTGATCATTTTGACTACCCATTAATAATATTTGTAGTATATTGGCAATGTGGACACAAGTTTGTAAATTAATTAATTAATTAATTTTGTAATTCTTCATTCTGAAAAATGGAATATTCTTATAGTTTCAATAATTGTTTTCACATTTTTTTAATTAAAAAATCCAATAACTTCAATATTTCTAAAAATAATACAATTAATGTTGAAGCTACCAAGGAAGTACGGGTAAGTAAGTAAGAATGTGTCGATCTTGTTTGTTTATTGGCTTTGTTTATTGACTTTGTCTATAGGGAAGATAGTACACATTGGTTTAGGATTTGGGCTTAACTTTTGGTAATATTGTTTTTTAGGGCTCAACAAGTAGTGACAACTAGAAGAACTTACTTGCCAAGAAAATAAGGCCCCTTTATATTAGAGACTCAAAGTCCATGACTATTGAAATACAAAAGCAAAATTTGTGATAAGAGGAAAAGGACCTTGAAGATATAAGTGCACTTTACACAAAGCTAGAAAGCCTAACGGACTAAGGAAATGAAGTCGAATGAAATCTTGACATGGAATCTTAAATGATAGCTTGTGGATAATATTTCATGGTTTAACTAAGGTCAACATAAGCCCACCTATTTGAGGTGAACCCAATTTGATCTTTGTTAGACCATGACCTTTAAAATTCTCCTTTGGTTGAAATTTATTTTAACATTTTGTTAAATGGATAGAAAAGTTGGTTATTTCATGAGCTAAGAAACCCAAAAAAATTCAATCTTTTTTTAAAAAATAATTTTGAAACATTGATTGCAAACTCGTGATTGGTTGAAATTTATTTTCATTATTTTATCTGCAATATAAAAAAATTTGAAAAAAGAAATTTGGGGGAATGTTGGCATTTCTTTCCAAAATTTTCAATCTTAAATTTTTTTTTGAAACCTTGATTGCAAAAATTGTGATTGGTTGGAACTTATTTAAACATTTTTTGTAATTATTTATTTTTATTATTAAAATTTTGAAAAAGAAATGGAGTGAATGTTGGCATTTCCTTCCCAATTTTTTTACCTTAAAATATTTTTGAGGCATTGATTATAGAAGCCATGATTGGTTGGAATTTATTTAAATATTTTTTTGTTCATTCATGGTCATCTTACTTGTTGAAATGAAGAAAGTGAAAAATGCACAAACACTATTTTAAAAAATTGAGAACAAAGAATAAACAAACCTTAATCTAATAATTAAAAAAACCCAAGACTTTCAAGTTAAAAAATATATTTACATGAAGTAAAAAAGTTAACCCATTTTGGCTTCATTGTAATGTTAAGGTACCTAAACAAGCTATTTTCACTTTACACTACATTCAAGAGCTTGGGCCCACACCTAAATGATTATTGAATTTCCATTGGACAACCTTTGGATGAATTTTGAGGGCTCTCAGAATTTCCATCGTGATGGGCCCTCGCCCTAGTGTAAAAGGGGCTTAAAACAATGGAAAGAAATCAAAAACAAAAAACATGGGATTAGAAGTCTTAACATTCCAAACATAAAAGCAATAAAAACAACAAAGTGATAATTACCTCTCTAGAATTTCCAAATAGGAAATATCACCAAGTACAAGTCCCAAAAAAATCATATAAACACAAAATTAGATGTTGCAAAGTGCTATGACTTGTTGTATCACCTATAGTTTATCACATTCAAACTATCATCAGGCCTTGCAAGAGGAATCCTCTTGCAACATCATTTCCAACTTGCAATCCCACTTCAAGCAAATCCTTTAAAAAACATGAAAAACATAAAAAGACAAACATTACAAATGTTTCCATGTCTATCACTTGTAAACTACTACCAAGCCTTACAACCCTCCTACAACCTCATTTCCAATCATTCACCTTCTTGCAACACATTTCCAACCCCATGGAAAGGTGTTTACCTTCTTGCAAACCATTTTCAAATAACACAAAAGTTTCACTTACATAATTACCTAATTTAATAAAACATAAAAAAAACAAGCATGAAAATACAAGGAAATAATTTCCACAAGACCAAACATCATTTTAGTCCTAAGCATTGAGTACAAGTTGTTTTCCACTTCTCCCAAGTTTTCTTTAACTTCTCATTTAAAAACATTTTTAACTTCTTTTCCAAAAAACATCACAACCATACACAAGAATGATGAACTTAATATGAAAAGTTGGTCTTCCAAAAATGATTTTCCCTCTTTTAGCCAAACTCTCCAAATGAACCCCTTCCTAGTGATGGCTGGTTGGTTAACTACATTACAAATTTAGCATGTAACAAATGAATAATGAAAATTGTGGAAAGTTCGTTCATTCAAAGGTTTATACATTTTACACACAAATATCATGCATTGAAAACACGTTTGACATCAAAAATAAAATTATATATATTTCAATAAATTAGTGGTGAAAAGTTATATGACAGAAAACTATGACAAAGGGTGAAAATATCAATTATCAACCCCTACCTATGATTATGGTATTATATTGTCAGATTTAAATGTAGGTGAATTTTATTTATTTGTTATATCTTCTTTAAGTGTTTATGGGATCACATAGATAAATGTATTGATAGTTGAAATATGGGCCTATGAATGAATGAATTTCACATGAATTTCACATCTTCTTATAAATCTATGTGTCAAATGTGTTTTTAATGCACAATATCAATATGTGAAATGTATGAATTATGAATGAACAAAATTTGCATGATTTCCATTATTAAGTCATGAAATGTTAAGTTTGTTATGTAATTAATATCATTTAAAATCTGGTAGAGATATAGTTTTAATTTAAATGTAGGTAAAATTTATTTATTTGTTATATTTTCTTTAAATGTTATGAGATCACATAGATAAATGTGTTGATAATTGAAATATAAACTTATGAATGAATGAATATCACATGAATTTTGCATCTTCCTATAAATCTATGTGTCAAATGTGTTTTCAATGCATAATATCAATGTGCGAAATGTATGAACTATGAATGAACAAAATTTGCATGATTTCCATTATTAAGTTGTGAAATGTTAAGTTTGTTATGTGATTGATATTGTTTAAAATTTAGTCGAGATATGATTTAATTCATTCCAAGTCTTATCCTTCACATTAGTAAAAATGTGGTGGCAAGTTAGTTGCCATCACATTTTTCTAGAACTATCATAATTTAACAGTTTCATCATTTCAATAATTAAAAATTGGTAAAAGTTTTCATGTAACACTAGTAACAATGAGTTATTAGGATACCATTTAGATGTTAATTAGTCCTAAAAAATAACATGCCCATTAACAACCTTTTTGCCCGAACTTCACCCAATATGTGGGCGAAATTTGATACTTTGTGTCAATATGAGAATATTCCATTTATCTATGAAGGAAGGTAGTTTGTTTTGTATTGATGGGATCCACTGAACTGGGATGTTTTAGATCATGTTCTTGGTGTCCTTGGAAAGCTCTTGACAAGGAGGGGTGCATGGGCATGGTTCCATGGCATTTGGACTTGCAATGCAAAAGTTCTTGAATATTAAATGATTCTTTCACTGAAAATTAAAATAAATTGTAGCCAAAATTTTTGGAAGAATTGGAATGTGCCTTTGGTGTTGTTGGGATGAGAAAGACTTAATGGAATTTATTTGGTAAGATTTGGATTTAGAATGTGGGAGATATTAACTTTTAAATGATTTTTGTCACTGAAAATTCAAATAAATTCCAAAAAACCAAGTTTTGAAAAGAAAAATCAGTTGAGAATGTGGTAACACTTCAAGGCTTACCATTCAATTTGAGCATGATTTCCTTTCATATTTGGTTGTTCAAAAAATCAATACATACATTGCAAAACAATGTTCACATGTTGAGTTTCCCTATTTTGTAATGGGTTCACACTTGGGCCAACATCTCAAGCCACACTAGTATCATGAGAAGTTTTACATATAGTAAGGGAAGTTTGAAATTTGAACATGCTATGAAAGGTAGAGCCATTACACAATGAATTGCTTATTCACCTTAGCAACAACATTAATGGTTAGTCATAAATTGCTAACATATGACCCTTGTAGATAAGTTAATCTATGTATGGAAAGAATTGACATTAAGTTGTGTCCTGAGTGCTAACCAAATGCATTTTTTTATAAAAGTTTTTAAAAGGGAAAAAACATCAAAAATTTACCTCCAATAAATGACAATTAAAACATTCTACCCTCTAATTGAATTGTTTTTAAAATTGTTAAGTCATATACATTTCAAATTAGATTTGAATCAAACCTTCATATTTTTAGAAATGTATATGAATGTTTTTCCCATTTGAATGACAATTTGGTTAACAATAATGGTTTCACCAAAAATGCCAGTTTCAATGTTTAAACAAGTGACTCTTCTTATTACCATTATTAGTAAAGTGATAATATAAGTCAATAAAATGATTTGAATGCAAGAGTGCAATGAAATGATCAGTGTTGTTTTTACATAAGCCTTTGGTTTTGGATGCGTGCCCCCAAAAAAAAAAAAAGGGTCACAATACATGCGTAATTAAAAAATCTCAATTTTGGAACATGTAAAAATGTGTAGGGACATGTTTGCAAAACATTAGGCCTTTTATTCAAATATAATTTTTTTCAAGTTGCAAAAAAAACATAGTCCACTTTTGTCTAGCATGGCAATATCTCATGATAATTTATTATTCTAATAATATTGATATCTATCATTGATGGATGATAAGAAATAATTTGAATTTTTAGACATGTTGTTTTTTCTTGGTTGTGTATGTCAACATGTCCAAAATTTAAATTATGAATTTAAGGATGTGTTCCATTTTTTTCATCAATCATTTTGACCTAAAGGACACAAGACACACAAAAAAAAGAACCCAAGTTGTGATGCTTGTTTCATTGTCCAAAAAATTTGGAATTTAAAAAAAAAGGGTTGTGCCATGGATAGAGCTTCAAATCCATAAAACAAACGCCTAATTTGTGTTTGAACTTTGAACCAATGTTGGGTAGTTTTATCTTTTTCAAAGAAAAACTTGATAGGTAAGGGTTGGTTATATGGACTTTTGACCGATGATACTTAGAAAATCAAAGAATTCACTTTGATATGTGATTGTGCTTTTGAAATAGCCAAAGAGCTCGTCCAATACTCTACCCCAAAAATTGGATGAAATTATGATTTGTTCTTGGATCATAACTTGTATACAACGTGCAACCAAGCAATGTTGTGTTGTGTTTGCAAAGAGTTGGATTGTGCAAGGTTAGAACTCTTTACTAGCTAGGAACATTTGCTCTTAAGGTTTCAAAAAAGCCCATTAAAGGGCATAGATAAAGTAATTGAGTTTTCGCATTTGGGGGGGAGGGGAGGGGTTTCAATATGGACAAATGAAATTGGTCTATCACAATGCTATTAGGGAGACTTAAGGTACACCGCAAGCTTGTGACATAAATATTTCAACAAGTTAAATATCTTTTCGACTACTTGAATGACAAGTAATAAATATTCTTAGCCAACCGTTATCAATGCACTTCTCGTAACCATGGTACTCAACAAAAAAATTTAAAAATTTAAAGAGTTTTGATATGTAACCACGGTTTTCAAACAAGTTATAGAGAGTCTTATCCGACGGTTGTCAATGCACTTCTCGTAACCACGGTACTCAACAAATTTTTTTTTTAAAAACGAGTTCGGATATGTAACCATGGTCATATTGGGGTGGTAGGTTCTTTGATACCGGTGCATATACCAATTTTGTATGACACAAAGTCCGTCCGACACTTTGTGAATGAGATGCCATGAATGCCACTCACAAATGGATGATCATGAAACCAGCTTTCCATTTGCGGGAAATTAGAATATTCCTGGAATATTTCAAGAAAAAGATTCTTCGTTTTCGTTCACAAAAATTTTGTTCTTTGAGAAAAGAATTTATTATTATTATTTTTTTTGGTGGAAAAATTTCAGCATTTCTAAAAATAATATAATTTGTGCTGAAGCAAGCTGCCGAGGTAACTCTGGTATTACACATACACACACAATCTTTCTTTCTTTCTTTCTTTCTTTCTTTGTGTCCAATTAAGTAAGCCATTTGGGTGTTTGCTATAAAATTAATTAATATACTGTAGTATAGCCAGGGGTTAATAAATTATTTTTTTTGGAATTGCCAAAATTTCTTAAAAACCACAGGCCTGCCATGCCAAAATTCTGAATGAACCTCTCAAGTACAACAAACAGCTGAGTGTCTTTTAGGGTGTGAGATTTCGCCAAAATGCAATAAATTATTAAAAAAAGAGAATTAATATTCCGTCACAATATTCTAAAATATTCTGAAAAAACCGCCAAATTTAGGGGGGGGGGAGGAGGGGGAATCCCCACTTTGGGACTCTGAATTTAGTTTGGTAGCATTTGTTTAATCAGTTTTCCCCACTATTCAGACGGTACTATATAGTATACATATAATATAGTATACATATAATGCCAAACTTTAAATTATTATTTATTTATACTGCCAAACATATAAACTCACCCCCCCCCTCCCCCCAAAAAAAACACAAACAAACAAACAAAAAACACACACATTAGAATTTATTGGTCTTGGTTACCAAGGCAAGGGTATTGTGTTTAGATTCATTATAGAGTACAATAGCTTAATGGATTTTGGCCCCCTAGGTAATAATAATAATAATAATAGGTCTAACTTTTTTTTTTGGAGGATTTTTTGAAAGATGATATTTTGGCTTGTGTTGAAACTTGAGATTAGTTATAATAGTAGAGTTATAATAATAATAATAATATGTTGAAGGATTTTGGTTGCTTTTAGAGGATTTTTTTTTTGGAAGATTATATTTTTGCATGGTGAAACATTTGAGTTTTCATAAAAAAATTCTTCTTCTTTTTGCCTTCTTAAGATATAATACTTTTATTAATGTAAATGGCAAGGCCACATTTGTGTAAGGACACACCCCTTTTGTTTACAAGAAGAGAGCGCACACACACACAAACAAACGCATATACTTTGCTTCCTCGGACTACATGCGTGTTGTGTAGTTGTTGCTGTTGTTGTGTGCTGTACACTTCGTTGCTCCGCGGCGTCGTCGTCGTCGTTGTCGTCGTCGCCACCACCAGCACCTTTTCCATCACACTTACTTACCATTGCTTTTAGACTTGTTCTCTTCTTCTTCTTTTTTTCTTTTTGTGTATCTTTTTTTTTTTTCCCCCCTACTTTTTTTTTTTTTTTTTCTTTTTTTTTTTTTTTTTTGTGTTGTTTTTTTTTTTTTTTTTTTTTTGAACCTTTATCTCTTCTCTACCCACACACAAGAGAGATAGAGGTTCCTAGATATGTTGTTGCTAGATATCTAGTCACACAGCAACAACATGCTAGAGCACTAACTACATTATCCTGCTGCCGCATTCATTCATTCTCTCACATTTGGTTACTTATTTATTTATTTAGGCTTCTTGTTTGCTCATTGCTGCTGGATCTATAGACCTTGGTGTGTTGTTGTTGTTGTTGTTGTTTTTTTTTTAAATTTTACAAAAAAAATTGTAATTTTGATTTACAAGTAAATTCGGAGTTGTTGCTTCTGCTTGCAAGATTTTTCTTTTTTGTGTTTCGTGAGAAATTTTCCGGTTTTGGGTTTTGTGGAGTTTGTTTCCTTATTGAGGAAGGTAGACTTGCAGCTGCAAGAGGAAGAAGAAGAAGAAGAAGAAGATGATGATGATGATGATGATGACGTTGTTCCAGCAGCTTGCAAGGTTGTGGTTTTGTGTTTTGTGAGAAAAATTTCGGGTTTTCCAGGGTTTTGTGCAGCTTGTTCTAATATTGAGGAACGAAGACTTGCTTGCTGGAAGTTGGTTTTGATGCTTGTTTGGAAGTCTCGGCGAATAATATTTATCGAAGAGGAGATCAGTTTGAGGTTGAGGGAGTGGTGGCACCGGATCTGATCGAGGAAAGCTGCTCAGCTTGTCAGTTTGTTGCTAGAGCAGAAGCTGGTGACAACAGGAGGAGGACGATGCAAGCGCAGGATTCTATGGCTCTCGCTGCTCTCACAGCACGGAATACCATAATAAATCGTACTTCAGGTGGAGAAGCTGCTCATGGAAGCGAGGACAAGCTGCTTCTGTTGCTTGATGATCAGGATCGAGCTCAGGAGAACGGTGATACTAGATCAGTCTACGATATTACGTTTGCGGATGATCAGCTGGACAAATGTAACGGGACTGATCATGGAGGCACGATGAGAGCGCGGAAGCAGCAGCGGCAGCTGTTGTCGCTGCAGGAAGTAGTAGTGATGGAGAAGCAGAAGAAGTCGAAGAAGTACGAGCTGTCGGAATTCCATTCATTGCCCGACTACATTCGCGACAACGAGTACATCTTGCGCCACTACCGCTCCGACTGGCCTATTCCCGAAAGCCTACTGAGTATTTTCTCCATCCACAACGAAACTCTCAACATTTGGACGTCAGCATTTATTCCCACCCCATTCTCTCTCTCTCTCTCTCTCTCTCTCGACATTTTCTCTCTTTGTCTTCTTCTCACTCCTGTCGATCTGTCTGTGTGTTTCTCATTTGTCCTCTTCAAGTTGAAATTCTGTAAATGCTGAGTGTCATGAATTAGGGTATGTTTCTCTCTCTCTCACTCTCTCTAGACATTTTCTCTCTTGTCTTCTTCCACTCCTGTCTGTGTGTTTATGGTGTGTCCTCCAGACGAGTCCTCCAGCAGCTCTTCCATTTGGAATTTTGGTTTGCTGAATGAATGTGGTTTTGGGTATCAGAAACCTTAGGCTGAGTGGAAGGTATCAAAAACATCTTAGGCTGAGTGGAGGGTATTGAAAATCTATATGAGAAGAGAGTGTCTCTATCTTAAGAACCTCTTTGGATTTGAGGGACCTGTTGTGAGGCTGGTAGGTAGGCCAAGTGGAAGCCGGTATCAAAAATCTAGTTGAACCCTTTGGGGTATACAAAATCTTGAACTTGTAGATTGACGAACTTATAAGCATGAAGGTATCAAATATCTTGAACTGATAGGCTGAGCGGAAGGTATTGAAATTCTTGAACATGTAGGCTGATTGAGAGGTATTGGAAAAACTTGAACCAGGAGGCAGACAAATGGAAGTTATTGAAATCCTAAACCCTAAACTGTTTACTATCTCACCATAGGATGGGGGCTTGATAATTTGTAAATTTATGTGCAGTTATGATGTTTTGTTTGTTGGTCTACAGGCACTTAATTGGATTCCTACTCTTCCTGGCACTCACCATTGACACAGTATGGGATGTGCCAAGACTGGAGCAACTCTTTGAGAAAGCTTCAAGATTGGTAAGCCTATATATATATTGCCCACCAATCTAGTGTGTTTTGAGTATCTATCATACCTTCAAATTTCATTGCATAAATTGTGTGTTTCTCAAGGTATGATGATCATCATGACCACCTTGATGAATCAACACACATTAATATTCAATAAGCTGAGCTCAACTTGCAAATTTTGGTTTAGCAACTCAGGAAGCATAAAAGCACTTGAAAGTACAAAATGGGTTGAGAATGAGCATGGTAGGTTTGACAACAAAAACTTGTAACAAAGTTTGTGCATATACACCAAACCCTATATGCTTGTGTACCATATAAATGCTCACATACAATATTTGCTAACATGAGAGAATGTTGCTATAATTTTAATGCAGCAACAAGAGGTGGATGAGGTGGTACCCATTTTGACACAACGAGTAACCCGGTGGCCATTCTTTGTGTTTATGGGTGGATCTATGTTTTGTCTACTATCAAGCTCGATTTGTCATCTGCTCAGCTGCCACTCGAGCTACCTCACCTACTGGCTCCTTCGCCTAGATTACACTGGAATTGGGATCATGATTGCAACCAGCTTCTTCCCACCTGTCTACTACGTCTTTCTCTGCCAACCAGTGTGGCGACAATTTTATTTGACAAGCATCAGTATGATTGGAGTCAGCACAGTGATCATCTCGCTCGTACCCGTGTTTCAGACTCCCAAATATCGACCTGTTCGTGGGTTAGCATTTGCTAGCATGGCAATGTCAGGGATAGTACCTGCAGCACATAAGCTTATGTACTTCCATCATGAACCATACTGCCTACAGACATTGGCATATGAGCTTACTATGGGGTTATTTTACATGGTTGGCGTAATCATCTACATAGCTCGCATACCAGAGCGTTGGTGGCCAGGCCTGTTTGATCTAGCTGGTCATAGCCATCAGATCTTCCATGTTCTTGTTGTTGCCGGTGCTTTCACACATTACAAAGGTGGGCTGCTTTACTTGGAATGGCGGGATAAAATCAGTTGTCTTTAAACCATTGCAGCTATCACAAGGTTTGGGCATGCAGACAAACCTTCTATACTATTTGCAGAGTGAAAAGCCATTTTGTCTGCACATAGTTGCTCTATTTTACCAAGTACCCAAATTTGGCATTCTTGGACCTTGTTAGTATGATTGATTTTAGTTTATAGATTAGGCAATTTCCTGTCATACATAATTCATTGCCCATTAGCAAATTGGATTGAAAGTTGTAGTTAGTCACAGCCGAAATGACTGACTCATTTGCCTACCATTTTTCTCCATTGATGTAAGTCCACATTGAGATTAAATCTTTTATTTATCCTTTTAATATTGATCTTTATTAGTTTATAAAAAAATGTTTTAATTTTTAAAAAATAAACATTGAATTCTTTTAATAGGCATCCAGTTTTAAAGAATATTAATTGAAATTTCATAAATTTATCTTCTTGGAATTTTTTTTGAAAAGGAAATAATTCTTTTTCATTTGGACATAATTTGAGAAAGATAAAATTATTAAAGTTGGGTATTTTTTGTATGCAACAAAAGAGAATGTTATAATGTTGTGGTCTTTCCCTTTCACTATTTATCTTGTATCCTTTGTCAAAAACTTCAACTTTGTAAAGTATAGAAGTAGATGAAAGATTGTACATAATGCAAAGGATAATAGTATTAAAAGTGCAAATAACACTTGTGTGATGAGTCAATAAAAAAGGCTTTTTGTCATCAACAAATTAAGTAAGATCTTATTTACTTATTTAAACTTATTTACCTACCTACCTAGGCCTTACTTACTTACCTACTTAGGTTTAGGTTAGAATTCTAGGCTACCTAGACCTAGATACCTTAATATTTCTGGTTAGCTAGGTAAGATTATAGGTTTATAACCTAGGTTGGGGTTATATAAACAAAGTTAATAAGTTGACATTTTATTTGTCCACGTGGCTTTACTATGTTTAAACATGTATTTTAGATTTGATAAACCAATATATTTTTTAATTAATTAATATATTTATCGACTATAGTAATAAATGCCATTGTCTTTCTCAATTGTAGTCATAAATTGATGACACATATTACTAGACCAAAGAAAAATACTAGTGGCATAAACCACGAGTCTAATTTTACTACATAGTCGTGTAGTAATTTGTGACTTAAATTACCACAAATAGAGTGATATATGTAATACTATATGCCACGTTTTGGTGTAGTGAGACAAACATATAAAAAGGAACACCCCACAAAAATGGTCTAGTTGTGATCTATGCATGTTAGCTCTGCTTCTATATGTGTGTTTTGGAAAGAACAATTTCATTACAATGCAAAATAGGTTGATAGGTATGGTACACATAGATACATCACAACAAGGTCCTCCTCTTGGTTGACCTCCCTATTCTCCATGTGGTGGTGTGGAGCTATTGTTATGGGTTTTATGGTCTTAAAAAAAGTTAGATCTTGTAGCACATGGCAATTGCACTTGTTGCATTAATGATGAAGAATTGATGCTTTGCACAAACCCTTAGGGATTTTTCTCTCTTGCTCCTCACAATCCAAGAAGATCCCAACTAGACCCAAATGCAATTCCTTCTAAATCATCCAAAATCGAGCTAGATGTTGTGATCTTTTTCCTACCACTATCACCTTTATATTTCAAATTCTAGATTGAATGTTGTCCAAATCCCAGTACTTTAACAAGATTGCTAAGCTATAAAACATCAAAAGGAAAATCTACAACAATATATATATATATATATATATATATATATGCAATTGCAACAAAAAATTGTGACGTTGATAAATGCCATTAGTAGCACAAAGGACCCCCAAAAAAGAAACAAAACAAAAATAGTTCAACTAACCTAGAACCACTATGAAAGGCAAGACCATGCCACAATTATCCCCTTTAAATGGGGATAGGACTCAAAAACCCTACTACTATGCCCACAGTAGGTAGTTCATATGTATAGGTAGGATTAACAATTCAAATTGCCTTGGATAGAGCGCCAAATTAGTTAGATAAATATTATAACACTTTCGACCATACAAAATGTGCATATATTATTAAGGAATCTTACCCATGGACATGATGCAAATATGTGGACATTCACACTATCTTCTTTTCTTCTTCACCATATGTTGCATAAATGTGAATAGAAAAAAAGAAGACTTTACAAAAAGAGTTCATATCATTGGTGACTTGTGATAATGGGTAGATTTTGCACTTATGTTTTTTCCTATTTCATGAGTTGTCTAAAAGAAATGCATTCAAAAGCTCATGACCCTTGATAGTCTAATCATCTCCAAATTCAACAACCATGCCTACTTGTGATGCACACATCACCATAGACTACCATTAGTGGTTGTGGTTGTGTTGTGTTGTTCAATGCCTCCCAAACCCTACAAATCTCCCGTTATTCTTTTTTAAAAACCAACTACATGTCGCAAACCCTATTACCATCTCCCACAGATTTTCTAGAAAAACAATTAACTCTCCCAAACCTTGCTACCATCTCTTGTTGTTTTTCAAGAAAAACGTCTAGCTTTCACAAGCATGTATTCAAACATGTTTCACATCTCAATGCTGCAAAGCTCTAAAGGAAATGAAACCATGTACAAAGTGAATAGTGCAAGAACTTTGTGCACACACCATTGTAATTTTTGACAAAAAAAAACATCACATTACCATTGTGACTCATGTGCAATAGCTTGTCGCAAATTTGGTGACTATAAGTCTTTTAAAAACTTAGAACATGTTACACATTAACCTATTTCAGAACTTGCACAAGAGCAAAATGAACAACAATGTAACTTATGGGAAATGAATTTGTGAATGCATCAAACACAAATGTAACACAAAGGGGAGAAGCCAATGAACAACATCAGAATGCAATTGAACTAATTGTGTTGAAAAACCCAACTATGTTTTCAACCACTCATCAACTAATACCACAAACATCAACCCAACCACGAGCGGTGAGTGTTCACCATGATGACAATCATGAACTTGTTCAACCGTTTAATGAAATTGTTTCCACACGATAGCCATGGTGATTTGCAACCCTAAGTTATTATCTACCCATAATCAGTGCACCTACACCAATTCTAGGATCTATTGGTTTTCAAAACCAACAACCAAGTCCCAACATTGGTTTGGTAACCATTAATTCAGGGATGGAACGTATCTAACTATTCAACAAGTTGGAGCAATTTCTTCACATTGACTGAAGACCTTCCCATCAATCAATTTCCATATCACATCTAAAACCCATAGAATCTTGAATAACACCCATGATTGTTTGCTAAAAAGTTACATATTAATAAAACACTTGACCAACCATATTAGTTCATAGTCAAGGTGAAAGATCACAAGTTCCACCCCATAGACTAATTTTAGTACGAAATCAGGGTGTTAAAACTATAACTTGTTTTTATCATCAACATGTGGGACATTTGTTCAATCACTACCCTTTTGTTGATGATAATTTAAGGCAATTATTGAGGGAGGAGGTGATGAATGTTCATCAACATGTCCTTCCAACCATTACAATAATATTATCCAATGTGTTTGTATTAAGAACTCAAGCCATGAATCCTAATATTGGTCATACAACAAGACCTGTTAATTATTAATCAACCTAGCAATAACCTATTACATCAATAACTTATTACATTGTATTAAATAAAATTAGTGTTTTGCCTACCTTTACATACCCATTGTGGTATAATGTCATACCCCCTTTTGTATTTATAGATCTTAGTTTATATTCAACATTTTTAACTAGAACAAAAGGACTTAATCCTTCAATCTTTAGGAATTATACATGTTGTGTACATGGATATGTGTATCCAATACTTGAACAACTTGTTGTACCACACACACCACATTCTATTGGAAATTAATTTCCTACAATGGTTCAACCAATCATTAATAGGGATAAAGAACTTGTTTAGCAATAAATTACTGCACTAGTACCAACCATTGTATAAGGGTGAAAACACACTAAGGTGGAGTACATAATCCTATCACAACTTGTTGGATTATCAATCATGGGCCATGGAACAAAATGTAAAATAACAATATGTGAAAAGGACTAAAAATAATAATATTACATGTGATATGGTCACATTGTATGAATTTCATGAATAGATTTTGACTTACCATAACATATTAGACTTTTGAAATGTCAAAAACCAAGCATCACAGTCCATATCATATGATTATGGACTCATTATATTTATTAAAATGCTTAGTTGAGTGATTTCTTTTGACATAAAAAATAGTGTGAAGCCATTGATATAAAAGAAGATAATTTAAAAAGATTTTGAAAACCATAAATTGAGATATACAATGAAATATGGATTTTTTATAAAGTCTTTTATTCATTTGAATTAATAATTCAACTTTTCATTTTCTCAAATGTGAATTTTTGATACAATTATCTATAATTGAAAATTTTTTTAAATAAAAAAGAAATTGTTTAGCCTTACCATATGACGTTCAATATAATTTATTCTACTACAATGTAAAATGGGCTTTTATTTTGACACTAGTATGGACTCCACATATGTTGGAAAGTACCCCACCTTATTGTGTTTTCACCCATAGGTTAACACTAATTTACCAGCCCATGTACCCTGAAATTCTATTGACCAACCACCATATGGAAAATAACCTAAAAATTCACTTAGAGGAGATCTACCTGGAGGACCACCATTCAGTCCACCTATTGGATCATTCGGATCATTAACACTTGACACACGCATGTTTATACCACCATGGTATCAACAACTTGTAGCAAAACCAACAATCAAGTTGTAATATAAGAAGTTACAATATCCAACCTATGTATTGATCTTGATGTTCACATCAAAGTGTTCAAGAAGGTTGTTAAAGTTAATGGTGAAATAGTGGAAGTTGACATCATCGATTTGTTTGGTTTTTACTTTCAAAAATAATATCTTTAAATGGGGTGAAAACTTTGTTCAAGACCATCCAAATTGCACATTTGAATAGTTGGAACAAACATTTTCCAAGTAATTCGGAACTATGAAGAACGATGAAGAGGTTTGTATACAATTGTGAAATATTCAATAACAAACCATTGAACATGTTGAAGTCTACCATGAACACCTATTGAAACTAGCAAATTGTTAATAGGTTAGAGCTACAAATGTCTTCCTCATTACTATTTTGAGAATAGGTTTATTATTTTACCTCGTATTAGTGACAACATGTATGAAAAACATCATTTGATTAAGCACAAGGAAGCCACTATAGTATGTGAAGAAAGGGGACCTATTAACTTGAGTTACAATGCTTTACTAACCACATTAGAGGCTAATACAATAGTTAAACCAATAATACCTATTGCTTCAACCAAATCAACTTCAAGTTGCACCAATTGTGGTAAAACAGGTCATATTCGTAACACCTATCATAACCCAAAGAGGTATCGATAATACCAACCACCATAATCAAATCTATAGAACCTATAGTAGAGACTAAGACATAACCTATTAAATTTGTTAGAATACATGTTCGATACCCTTATATAATCTGTTCCAATGTTGAGCATAAATATAGTGAATGTCCTGGAAAGACTAAAGTGTATAACATGTTTAGAACTAAAATTATTTCTATTATTATAACATTCAAATCGCCTAAACTTAATAATGTATTGATCAATGTGGTAGTTGTTGTCATTATTCTTAGTCAACAACCAAAACAAGTGTTGAAAGAAAGGGAATTAGTTAAAGCCAAAGGAGTAGAAGATTGGCAAAAAGAAGAACATATACATGATTCATTTATTAAAACCATAAGATAACTATAATGTGGTGAGAATGACAAACAACCCACTACAACCATTGAGGAACCATTGCAGAGTAATTAGCTTGAACTGCTTAATAATTCCATTTCAAATCAATTGGTTGAAAATAATCAAATCGGTGAAGTAATTCAACAACTTGTAACCTTAAAACAAGTTACAATAGAAAAGATTTTGAAAGAAAATTTGAAGGATATCAGCAAACAAGTCTTGGAAATTAAATATACACTCAATTTGGGACAATTATTGTGGGTAATAGATGATATTAAGCTCTATAAATTCTTAACTTACTACCATCAAAACCCATTTTATTGGAATTAGTAGTTGCTTTAGTTGCCCTTAATCATCAAATGGTAGTGATATAGGTTCAAGTAGGAAAAAAATTCATAGAAGATGTACTTTTAGATGGTGGTTTTGGAGTTAATATTATCACTAAGAAATTAAAAGTGCATTTAGGTCTGTTAAAACCAAAATTAGCACCTTATAACCTACACATGGTTAATCAAACCATTGTTAAACCTTTAGGTGTAATAAAAGATCTTAAAATCTTTGTCCATGGAATTCTTTATGTAGTAACTTTTACTATGATATGGAGTATCATGTTAAACTTTAGCTACTCCACTTATTAGGCCGTCCTTGGCTAAAAGATGCCAAAATGTCTCACAATTGGGGCAATAACACTATCATCACACAAGGAACTAGTATTGTTAGAACTATACACGTTACCAAAAAACTTAAAGCACCAACTAAATGACTAAAGGTGTTAGTTTGTTATGATTTCCATTTTGGAATATCTAATGAGGAAGAAGACTTAATGTTTATTATAGAACAGACTAATCAATAAGAACCATAGCTATCGTTACACCAATCAGGTTAGAACAACATGTTAGTTTGATTCCATCAATAGGTTTGAACTTAGTTGAATAGGTACCTGATGTACCTATTGAATCAATATCTATATTACTTATTCAAATAATTATACCTCATGATACTTTTAAGTAGCATTTGTTAGAGATTTTTTTCAATTTAAAGCGGGGGAGATGGCGATTAACAAGACACCTATTCATGAATGAGTTCAAAATCTTTACATTGCTCACTAGATTGTCATAGAGGATGAACAATTGACCAAAATCAACTTGGGTTCTTAAGGAATTATGCAACAAGTTAAAATCAACGTTGATTTGGAACCTATTATCAATTCTCAACTAGTTGAGTTGCTAAAGGAGTTCAAAGACATTTTTGCATGGACTTACAAAAACTTGAAGGGCATACCACCTAAGATATCTCAACATCGAATTGAATTGGATACAACGATACCACTTGCACATTAAACAAGGTATCGATTGAATCTTAACTATGTAACCACCGTTGAACATGATATTGACAAATTATTTGCAATAGGTTTTTTGAAGAGACTACTTGGCTATCACCCATAGTTGTAGTGCCTAAAAAAAATAAAATTGAAAATAAAATTTAATGTTCCCATAAAGAAAAATCCATATTTGTTACCTTTTACTGATGAGGTTATTAACTTTGTAATTGAACATGAGGTTTACACATTTTTAAATGGTTTCTCTAGATACCATCATATTTCCATAACACTGGAAGACCAATACAAGATTGCCTTTGTTACTGATTGGGGGACTTTTGTATGGGTTGTAATGCCCTTTGGAGTAAAAAATGAACCACCAACCTATCAAAAGGTAGTCACCAAAGCTTTTTGCGAATACATTGATGTATTCATGAAGATATTTTTAGATGATTTTATTATTTTTAGTTACATGTCCAACCATATTTGAAAATTCAAAAAATGTTTTCTAAAATGTATAAAATATGGCATTAGTCTGAATCCAAAAAAATGTGCATTCATGCTCTGCCTTGGAATTATTTTAGGATTCATAATTTCCAAAGAGGGGAAAAAACATGATCCTAAGAAAATAGAGGCAATGGTCAAAATGCTAATACGCAAAACACCTCAAGAAATCCAAGTGTTCAATGGAATGGCACAATTCTACCAATGCTTCATTATTTTTTTGCCTCTATTATGGCACCAATCACCAAGTTACTCAAGAAAATTGAAGCATTTGAATGGATTGTTGAATGTCAAGCCGTTTGGGGAGACACAAAAACTGGTACATTCAAGCTCCCATACTAATGAATCCTAACTAGGAACTAGAATTTCATGTTCATATTGATACATCTCAACTAGTAGTAGGGGTAATACTTGTTGAAAACCCAACAAGTAAAATGGCTTTAATGTATTTAGTTAACAAACCATAGGTTTTTGGCAGGTTGGCTAGATGGCTCTTATTATTCCTAGAGTATGTTTTCAAGATTATATATAAGCATGGTAGGTCACACCTAATGGCAAATGCGCTAAACTAATTACCCAACTAGTTTAAACCTGTTGGATACTTGATCGAGCCCATGATTCTCACATGTTCACACTATAGCAAGTGTGGTTATAAAATGTTTATGAGTATCTATTAGAAGGAGTGATGTTATAAATATTTATTACATCACAAAGACAATATTTAGCCCATAAAGCAAAATCGTTTATGCTTCAATAAGGAGTACTATACATATTTGGATAAGACAATAGGTTTTGTTGAGTCTTACAACTAGAACATGTACCCACAGTCTTGTGATAATTGCATGGAGGAGTTGTATGAAGGCATTTATTTTCTGACATCATTGTGAAAAAAACCTTGGATGTTGGTAGTTGGTGGCCAATGATGAATCGAAATCTTCACAAATATTATTGAACTTGTGATCAATGTCAAAGAATAGGTAACTTATTAACGTAAAATCTAACGAAATTAGTTACCATTTTTTACGCACACCCAAATTCCTTGAAAAACTCAAATGCAAGTATTAAAGTGAAAACAATGGAAGAAGGAGTTTGGGTGCATTCTTTCGCTCGTAACACTTCAAGGGGGGGGAGTTAAGAGGGGTGTGTTGAAGCTTCAGAATGGGGATTAAGACAAATGACAAGCATGTTAATTATTCATATTGATTTGCACAAACCAAACAACAAGTTGGTCAGTGCATAATTGGAGCACTTTTGGAGCACAGGCGAATCATGAGCATACATAAACTCATAAAATCCACCATAGCCCGGACTTGAGGGAAACCACCACCTTCCTTTTTATAATATTTTATGTGATTCACCATAGGGGTTACACCTAAATGGCATTTTTTTCGGGATTCCCAAGTTAGGAGTCCCAAAATTCCCAAAATTAAGACTCTTGCCACTTTGGATGCCTGTTGCAACCCTAGCTTTGGGCTCGTAACCAAGGCAAAGGGGTTACAAGGTTACGGGCCAAAAGGAAGCCCAAGAGTCAAGGCAAAGAGGTTGTAAGGGTGCGGGCCAAGAAGAAGCTTGGGAGTCACATCACATACTCCCAAAAATGTAAGAAAGTGTGAGGGAGTGAACTTTCACACTCCCAAAACAACTCCCACTTTGGGAAATGGGGTCCTAATGGACTTTTGAAATTTCAGAGAGCAATTTCAGGGGTCAAAATTCAATGGCTTGTGGCATTATTTATATCATTGGAAAGCTCTTGGAACGTAGATATCTAAAATGGGTTCATATTGCTCATTTGGACATTTAAAACACAAGTTATGGCCAAAAGAAGGGTCTGGAGTCAAATTGTTAGTTTGACTCCTGACCAGAAAAAATCGGGAATCGACCCGATTTACTTGGTTGCAGAGGGCATACGACATATCGTTGGAAAGCTTTTGACGAGAGCTACAACTTTTCTTTAGATTACATCTTGATTCAAGGTCTATTCGCAAAGTTATGGGGCTCCATAGTCACGAGAATCTCAATTGGCACGATTTCGAGACTCCCACTCGGGAGTCTCGAGAGAGAAAAACATTTGGATGTAGGCTCCGCGGCCAGCCACAGAGTATACTATAAGGGGGAAGGTGGTGGTTTCCCCCTAGTCCGGGCCATGGTGAATCTAATGTGTCCGTGTTGCCCGTGGTTCGTCTTAGCACCAAAGGTGTTCCAACTATGCATTAATCACTTCGTGTGGGTTGTGTGCAGGCCCGTGTGAATGAATGAAGCTTGTTAATTCTTTTTAGTCCCATCTTGGAGCTCCAACACGCCCTTCTACCCCTCAAAGTGTTGTGAGCTAGGGAGCGTGCCCCAACTCCTCCCTCTTCCGATGTCTTCTACTTGGACTCACATTTGAGTCCTTTAAGGAATTAAAAATGCGTCAACGCCCATAACTTCTTGTGTAAACCTTTGATCAAGGCGAGGTCTAAAGAAAAGTTATAGCTTTTGTTAAGAGCTTTTCAATAATATGTGGCACAATGCCTACACGTAAGTAAATCAGGGTGATTTTTGACTTTTACTGGTTAGGAGTTAAGTTGACATTTTGATTCCTGGCCCTTCTTTCGGCCATATATTGTGTTATAAGTACTCAAATGGATAATGTGACCCCATTTAAAACATCTATGTTTTAAGAGATTTCCAATGGTATAAAGAATTCTTCAATTCAATGAGTTTTGACCCTTCAAATGGCTTTTAAAATATTTGATTGGGATTCCAATTCTCAAAGTGGGAGTTTGTTTGGGAGTGTGTGGGTTCATTCCTTCACATTTTCCTACAATTCCAAGATTATGAATGTGATTCCGAGGTTACATTCCCAGCCCACACCTTTCCATGCCCTTACTTTGGTCACGAGCCTAAAACTAAGGTCGTGACAACTTTACGTAAAGAACAATTTTAAAAATGGGGATTGGATTTATTGGACTTATTAAACCTGCAAGCATACTATTAAACAATTGGTACATTTTGGTGGCCATTGACATGGAACCAAATGGGTGGAATCACGAGCATTCCACACCAACACTATTGTAATAACTGCCAAGTTTTTTGTATGAACATATTCTTACGAGATTTGGATGTCCATAAACAATTGTGATTGATCAAATTACCCATTTTATCAATGATGTTATCAAATACCTTATTGATTATTTTATTCTTATACATATTAGTTCCATTGTTTATTATCCACAAGGAAATGGACAGGTTAAATCAACAAAAAAAGGTTTTTAGAACCTTACTAACCAAATTAGTTAATGGAAATCAAAATGACTAGGATGAACACCCTTTGATGGCTCCATATACATGTTCTCCATGTCCCACAATAATGATGTGATGATCAAATTTGGAGGTGAATTGATTTTTAAATTTGAAAAATCTCCCCAAATGAAAATGATGGTAATGTGGATCATTTGAACCTTGCCCCTTGCTTGATAAACCAATTGATACCCTTTAACATCTCCTTTATTACAAAATTGTGTGTCATTTTCATGGTGAATTTTAACTTTAAATTCAAAGTAACCAAACCTTAACCCTAAATGGGGATGTTGAATATGTGGATTTAACCTAATCCTAATTTAAGGGACTTGCATCCACAAAAAAATTCACATGACCAATAAAACTTGAGCACATTGTGAACACAATAAATGTGGTTTACTAGCCATTAACTTGGTTTCACCACCACAAACACACAACAAGGAAATTAGTGATGAAATTCAAAATATTCACAATATCACCAACCCCTTACAATTTAAACCCAACTAAAACCCTAATAACTATGCATGAGCAACTCAAAAATCAAATAAAACCTCCACATTGGTTAGAACTAACTATTAATATTGTCCCGTGCGCAACCATTGTAATGATTAGTATGTGTGGGATAACTCATAGCCTTTCACCTTGGGTTTCCATTGTGAAATATGCATATGTTTTTGAGAGATCAACCTACGAATGTGTTAGCCAATGGCATACAATTCATCAAACCCACTAGCTCTTTGATCACAACCCAACATAATGATCGGAAATTAGTGCAATTCTACAACACAAAGTGGGAATGAATTTTTCATGCAACACAATACCCACTATTGTAATTCATATTCAAAAATTACAATAGAAGTTTAAAAAATTTCATGTTCATTGATGGTGTGGCACTCCACCACCTATGGCACACAACTGTGTGGACATACTAGTATAAACAATAAGTTGTTGAAAAACTTGACGAAAACACTTCTTGCACATGCCACATCCTATGTCTTGTAAAAATTTCCAATTGTTTTTTCCAAACAAGTCGAAATTTTGCATGTGAGTAATTCTTCTAAAAACTTAACAACACAAAATTCATGCCAAGCCAACACCATATGCCACCATGGTGAAATTTCCAAAAAACCCCCAAAGGCCACTAAGTTGTTTGCCAACAAATAGTTGCAAAAGAAATTGAGTTGTTGAACTCCAATGAACAATTCAAGAGTCCCAAAATCAACATAAGATGTTGTCACAAAATTTTGCACAACTATTTAGTAATGAATAATTCAAAAATCCCGCCCACCCCCCCCCAATGTATAAAAGTTTCATAGAATTTGCCAACTTTGAAATCCTTGAATTTTTCACACATTGCTTACATGCCCCCATAGTTGTTCAATAATTAACAACTCCAAAGTACTAGTCTTTTTAGGGCCAAATGAGTTCATGTGGATGTTTGCTAATAAGTTCAAAATCTAATCATTTTTGCTCTTTTAGTTGTTTTCCAATGTATACTTTCAAAGTTCAATTCTTTCTCACCTCCCCCCCCCATTTCCTTTATTTATTATTTTTTTTTTTTTACTAACTGT
>Ga0116231_10005051_pt1 | contig 26287 bp, 22 predicted proteins | sample S1TSphgellanicum_2_FD_89695 | JGI IMG/M metagenome (GOLD analysis project Ga0116231, IMG submission 89695) | Host-associated microbial communities from peat moss isolated from Minnesota, USA - S1T2_Fd - Sphagnum magellanicum MG | ecosystem: Host-associated > Plants > Peat moss > Unclassified... | reverse complement strand
TTTTTTATAAAATATCACCCCCCCCCCTTCTCCCCTTTTGTTTTTTTTTTTTCCTTTCTTTTTTTTTTTTTTTATGGATCGAATGGGTTGCCCCATTTTTTTTTTTTTTTTAGCCCCCCCCCCCCCCCCCCAAAGCCCCTAGTGCAATTTTTTTCTTTTGTGATGGGCACCTTTGAATCACCCAGCACAGAAAATTTTATCAAGCTTCGGACAGTCCCCAAATAGATATATACTGTAGTAGTCACCTCCTTTGGGCTGCTTATATAGGTTACAAGATTAGAAGTTAGGGCAAAGCATATTGGACAAAGTAAGGTGAACATGTTGGGGAACACATTGGGAACTTGGGGAACATTTTGAGAACTTGTTAATAACTTATTGAAAACATATTGGGAACCAAAAACTCCAACACCCACCACCTTCACCAAAGAAAAACAATTGGGTGCCTTGGGTGTATGCTAGCTCACCTTGATGGATGTGAAGAATTTCCATACCTTAAGGTCAAAACCCCCATGGTGGATGCATTTCCAAAACACTGGCTGGGCCTCAGATTGACAGTGATAGCAAAGTCTAGTCTCACATTTTGGGTATTTCCCTGACCCTTGGGCTCTACCCATGTGTAGTGTAATTTCATTAATTAATGATGTTTGCATAATATGTCGATAGATTGCACAAAATATGCATTATTACAAAATGTGGGTGCAGTTCACTAATCTCTGATCAATGAATGAATGACTTCGTTGTATCCTCATTAGGTCCGATTCATTGGGACTAGAGCATTCACTCAAAATCCAATGAAATCACTTTACATAGAGAGACACATTTTGTTGTAAAGAGGAGAGATACTAAATTTGCAGTAGTGTGACTGAATCAACTTTTGATTCTAAGGTTGGCTAGTTGCTAGTAAGCTTGCTTTTTAGAGGATTTCATGTTTTCTATTTGGGGCATACTGGGGCAATACAGTTGTGTTCTGACCATTTAAAGAGAGAGAGAGAGAGAGAGAGGTGGTAAACTTCCCTCCACTTTTGTGCAGAGAGAGCTCTGCTGCCTAGGTATATAGCCTGTCTAACTACTCTGCTCAACTACTTGCGGACAGACACCATCAATCCCAGATACTTAGGCCTAGGCTACTTACTCACACACTGGAATCACAGCAACAACAACCTTCACCTTTACTGATCAACATTAAAACCAATTGGATACATAGAAAAGCTACAGAACCTGCCAGTGATCCCCCCCATCATGGATGTCTAATTTAATTGCAACATGGCACTCAATCCATCACCCAATCCGAAAGCTACTCAAAGAAACTTGAAGCAGAAGTCAATTGTCCAGTGTTGTGCAGTGGAAAGTACACTTACTAACCGACCTTCATTCCCCCCAAGTTCCTTCACTCATTTTTCTCTATTCTTAATTCTTAGTAGGCTACCTCCCTAGAGTTCACCTCATCTGCTCTGATGCACAGTTGTCTGAAACAAAAACCTCACTCACCACCAGCTCCCATAGCCTAACCAAAACTGAACTGCCTAGGTACCTCCTTGCCCTATCTGCAAAAGAATTCTTCTATTACCCCTCCTCCCTTTGGTAATGTGAAAAACATGGTTACATCATCATGCCCAAGCTTCAACCATGAACTGCTTTCATGCCTTTCTTTTCCAAAACAACTACCTACTATCTAACTTCTCATGCACACCTCTCCTTTGCTTTTTTCTTTTTTTTTTCCTTCTTGAATTCTCCTCTCCCCACCCCACCATCCAGAAGCTCTTTCCCTCGAGCTTCATTAACAAGCTTGCATGTTGAAGTAATTGCCCACCACCAATCATGAATTTCAGCTTACAAAGAGAACCTCCAAAATATTCAGAAAATGGTCATAACATGCCGTCGAAAAAGAAAACCAACATTTTATGATAAAGGCATTAACCCTAAAATGACAACCTATTTTGGCATTATAGCATAATACTTCCCCCAGGTTTGACCCTAACATATCCAGATGGTTAGGGCCTACTAACCAAACCAATTCTATTACAACTAGCTTGACTATAGTTGTTGTCATTTACTAGTAGTAGTTGTTACTACTAATACTATTAGTAAATGACAACTACCATTTACTATTATTACCTACATGTACACATTTTGAAGTGGACCAGGATTTAGTACAAGGTGAATATGGATCCCAACCAATTGGGCTTTCATATTGATAGTCTTGCAACAAGAAGCTATAGCAAAAGTAGGAAGAAAACAAAACCAAAACTTAAAATGCAATTTAAAAAGTAAAGAATTGTGATAAGCAATTGTAAATGACACTTATGATTGTTTCAATGATAATCTCTACGTGGAATGCACTAAACATGAGCAATGAATTCAATGTGACATTGGTCTTGACATAGTTGCAAGACAATACCCAGTAAGAAAAAAAAATTTAATTTTTTTTGACTATACAAAAATTATGATTAATATTTTAATTATCTGTTTTACACAATATTTTCAACAAAAAAATGATTTATTATTTACAATCTCCCCTTTCAACCGAAGGGTTTAGGGTTCAACGTTTTTCTCCAATTTTTTTTGTTCTTCTATGAATGAAATGAATGAGGAAGAAAAAAAATTCTAGGCAACTTTTTCAAGTTAGATGTTTTAATGAGAAAGGGATATCTTGACAAAACTGTAGCCCAACCGTGTTCCCCTAGGGAGAAGAGGAACAACTTTTTGGAGAGAAAAGGATTAAATTATCTCAAAGAGCAACTTCCTTTGAGGAAAAAGGGATTAACTTGCCTGAAAGAGCACCTTCTTATGAAGAGCAAATTTTCAAATGTTTGACCAGAAAGTTCAAGAAGCAAACGTTGTCCAAATCAAACATTCTTTATGCCATTGGAAAGTTTTCAAAACGTAGATATTTAAAATGATTTGCATTCTTAAATTGAAGTTATGACCTAAATGTTATAACAAGACCAAAAAAGAAAAAAGGTTAAGAGTTTAAAAAAAAGATTAAATTGACTTTTTCCCCCAAAGAGGAAAGGAGTTGCCTTGGGGACTAATTTCCCTTGGGGAACAATTTCTCCCCCAAAAGCAAGCTCTTGAATGGTTGACCAAAAAGCTCAAGGCAAAAATGTTGTTCAAATCCAACATTTTTTATACCATTGGAAAGCTCTCAAAACATAGATATTTAAAATGATTTTGCATTCCTAATTTGAAGCTATGACTTAAAAGTTATGATGAAAAGAAAAGTTTTAAAAAGTTTTAAATGACTAAATTGATTTTTCCCCTAGGGATGAAGGGAATTAGTGCCTATAGGGTAAGGGACTAATTTCCCTTGGAGAGTAATTTCTCCCATTGGAACAAGATTTCGAATATTTGACCAAAAATTTCAAGGGGCAAACTATGTCCAAATCAAATGTGTTTTATACTACTAGAAAGCTCTCCAAATTTAGATATTTAAAATGGTTTTGCTTTCTCAATTTGAGGCTATGAACAAAAAGTTATGGCAAAAAGAAAATTTGAGGATCAAATTTTCCAATGCCCCTTCTTTGTCGGGCAATTGCGTCCTTTTCTCCCCATGGTAGAAGGGCAATTCGAAAATTTGACACCCAATTTTTCTTTTCATCATAATCTTTGGCTTGTAATCTCAAATCAAATATGCAATACCATTTTAAATATTTACATTTCAACAAATCTTTCATTTGGATAATGTTTTCCCTTGAATTTTATTATCTTATCAAATGTTCATGAAGTTGTTCCCATGGGGAAGTTGTTCCAAGTTGCTCCTCAGGGGAATTTAATCCATTTGTCCCTAGGGGGAAATTACTCCCTTGGGGAACTTAATCCCCTTTTCCCCAAGAGAAATTGCTCTTTGGGGTAACTTAGTTTCTTTCCCCGAGGGAACATGGTTGGGGCTACCATTTTGTTTCCTCCTTGGGGAAAGTCCCTTTATCCCAAAGCATTTAGCTTGAATAAATTGCATAGTGGCTTTTTTTTCCATCCATTTCATTCATGGAAGGACCAAAAAAAATTGAAAAAAAGGATCAAACCTTAAACCCTTTGGTTGAAAGGGGAGATTCTAACTAGTAGATCATTCTTTTTGGTTGAAAATATTGTGTAAGAAAGATAATTAAAATGTTAATCATAGTTCGTGTACAATCAAATTTTTTTTTATTGTTTTTCTTATTGGACATTGTCTTGTTACTACATCGAGACTAATGCACATTAAATTCATTGCTCATGTTTAGTGTTTGCCCCTCTATGTTCCTAAGGAGGTCACCATTTTCCACATTTAAAATGACTAGTGTAGCTTTTAGACAACATCGTTATTGAATTCACCAACTAGTATATATTTGATTATTATTCATGAAGGTACCCAAATTTGTAATATGGTCCATACTACATCTTTTTTTAAAAAAAAACATATATGCCATTTGTCCAATCTATTTTAGAACCTTGCTAGCTTTCCACATAAAATCATAACCCAAATCACGTCACCTACTTCTACCTTAAACAAATTTTCTAATTATAACGCACATTTTGCCTTACTTATTGACCACCCCTTCCATGCTTTGGCATCTTTGCTAGAGAAGTAAGGGTTAGTGCAAAGCTATGGGCAAAACTACAACATGGGTTGCATTGCAATTTGTCAAAATTGACAACCCTTATTATTGCCACATGATAGTAGGGCACAAATTTAAAAGGTATTTGTTTCAAGAACAACTTCAATTTTAGACAACCATATTCCAACATTGTAACCTTATACATGATCTCCTAAAAAATGAGATATTGTTGACAATAATGATAGCAATGAAAAAGAAAGTCCAAATGTTAATGTCATATAGATATTGCATAGTAGTATGTTCATAGTTCAATTTTGCCTTCTTGTACTTGTGTCATTTGATATATAAATAGAATTATTTTCCATTTGTTGCCTTTCTTCACATCCCTTTCTACCTCTCTTTCTATGTTAGGCCTATTTCTTGAGCTAATCCAAGGGGACTTTGTTTCCCACAAACCCCCTTCTAGATTCATTAATAGTTTAAATTTATTTTTTTGGTTTTGCTTAGATGGATTAAGAGATTCTACATATGTGACAAGACAAGGGGATACAATTGGCACCTAAAATGGAAACCGAATCTTGAACCCCCAATTCATGTTTTTAAATCCTTGTGATTTTTAAAAATTAAAATTAAAAAACTGCATTTTATGTTATTACATCTTAATGAATCCCTACTTGTTCTAAATCCCACATTTAATCATTTGTGAATAAGTATGAATTTCTAAAAGTGTACAAATTATGTTAAATTTTGTGTTTCATCTTGAAATATGATCACAATTCCAAATCACACCAAACAATGTCAATTATTTAAAAGTTTAGTTTCTTGTATTCTAAACTAAAACTTTATTTTAAACACCATATACATTGCATCACACTTATATATCACAAAGGATTCATGAACTCTAAATATACCTTGAATTTCAAATGAAATTGGGGAAAAAACAAGTTGGTTTCTTATACTTTGATTGTTTTTTAAGTGTGTATAATAATCACCTATTATGACAAAAAAAAAAAAAGTGGCAATTTTTTTGTAAATCATGCATATCAAGGGGCCTTTTGTGAAAGCAATGTTATTTGATAGAACCCTACTCAACTTTAATTGTCCTTTGCTCAACCAAAAATTTGAAATTGGAACATTTAGTGATTCAATTTAGATTCCATAACATCCATATTAGTGATCAAGCACAATTTGCCATGATCAACATGCCAATAAAGTGGCACCACATAGGGATATTTAACAAAAATTGTAGTTTATTTGACATGTTTAAGATGGTTTTTGGTTCATTATTTTTTGTTTTGAACCCCTCATCATCATAAGGTATAGAGGAGGACAAATTTTTCAATGTTTCAAAAGCATTCTAGTTTTGATGTTTTGTCATATCAAGTTCAAATGACAACATGGCAAACCTTACGTTGTCATTTATGTGACATAAAAAGCACATTATGTTTAATAGTGACTTGTTAAAGTGATGCTAATAGGCCAATTCTACCAAGTAAAGTAACATGATTCCAAGGTTTTTTTGTCACAATGGCTTACCCTAAGCCTAATGGGGCAACTAAGCAATCACCCCCAAACATGTTCCTTCGTCATCTTTTATTAAGTTCCTTTAATTTTTGTTCTTTTCAGGAATGCACATTGCTTGCTAGCTATAGAAGGTGTTTGCAAGCTAAAGTGTCTATAAAATCACATAAGATGGTAATTGCAATAATTGTTTTTCAAATTTCATAAGTTGCACTGTTAGCTAGCATCCAAAGAAGGATTTAACATTAAATGGTGATAAGTTTTTAGAACTTGTCTAAATAATTTTTTTAAATAATTCAAAATTTGCTACCAAACTAAAAGCACAATCCAAATGTAACGGAAAATTTTCAAAAACCAATTTTCTCAAAATTTGGTAATTCTTTTCAGAAAAATGGGGAATAATGTGACAAAAATCTTCCTTTTTATTTTTATTTTTTCATTTTGGCAATTTCACTAAAAAAATCACTGGTCCAAAGTCAATTTTTTTGGTATTTTATGGAAGGGGACTCAAATATAATGTTCATATATGTAATTTATTTAAGTGGAATATTTTAATTATTTGAAAATTGTTGTTTTGTAATAAATGGGAAGCTTTAAATGTGCATTATTTTCATCGTAATAATACATTAAAAACCTTGTAAATAGATTCGCCATGATCATAGTTTGTAGTGATGAATCCATTTATTAATGGGTCACATTTATGAATGTCATAAACAATTCAAAACAAGGGTGTCCAAACCATTTCAAAATGGTATTTGAAATTTTGGGGGACTTTGAAAAATGTTTAAATTGAAGAAAGATAATGAAGTCCACTATGACACAAATTTTGTGGAATTTTTATATTTTATATTTCAAACATCAACATCTAATAATGTCACAACCATGTCACAATTAAAATAAGTTACAAAAATGTACTTTTAAGGAAACCTATCATGCTCTAGCTTGCACATACCCTAGAGTTTAGCTTGCTATGTTGTTATTTGCCTTGGGTTTTTCCTTAAAGTTTAGTATTTGCAACTACTCTACATGCAAATAATTTAAGCTTGGGTTTTTTAATAATTCACTTGCTGCTACTAACATTATGCATGGTAGTTTTTTGTTTAGCCAAGTGCTTCGTATGAAACCATGTTGCTATTATTATTACTATGCATGAAGAGGGGTGCTTGGGATTAGGAGTTATTCAACTAGTGTTTGTTGTTTATGCTTAATGCCTTCCAAAATTCAATGCTTATTATTACACCTGCTTAATGTTGTTACTAATGTTTGCTTACTATTATGATTATTTAATGTCTTCTAGTATTTATACTACTATTATTGCTATTACATATTGTAGATTTTGATTTTGGTTATTACAATGTAACGTGTGTGTGCTTCATGGTTGCTATAGGTATGCTTGGAGTTCAACATGACACCCCCTTGAAGTCATTGACATTTCACTTGTGGGTGAATGTAAAGTCAAATGGCTCATTTTTGGTGTCAGAATGGTGTCTTTTTGTTGGGTTCCCTTTGTTCAAATGCTTATGGTGATTAATTTGTCCTTTGATCTATTGATGGGTAATTGAATATAATATAGCAACTTTGTGTAGTTATTTATTGATAAAAAGGTTTATTTGATAGTAATAATGGAATTTTGAAGTCCAAAAATATGGATTAATCATCTAATTATAACGTCACAAAATGAAAAAATTAATATTGATTTTCATTCCAAATTTTTTGTGGTGATTCAATATGTGATGTATTATGAAATGATAAATGCATATGAGGAACCCTTTCTTTGAAAACCTTAACCACTTGATAGTTATGGACTTTTGAATGGTTAAAATTGGACCTTATTTTCATAAGTCCATATGAGTTGCAATTTTTGTTTTCTTAAATTTTATTTTTCCAGAAAATGTATTTTTTGAAAGCTTCACATGGGATTTTGTTCATGTGGACTTTGTGGGTTTTCCTTTTAGGACTTGCAAATGACAAAATGACATCAACATCTTTTGATGTAAGTTTTGACCTAGGTTTGGGAGGGTTTGTAGGTGGGTGAACATTTATTAGTCAAATATTACAATAATGACATCTTAGAAAGTGACAACCATGTCCATTTGAATAATTTTTATGGAATGAAAAATCCATCATTTTTGAACCACATAATCTTGCATCCACCCCCAGGATTATGAATGTGGGGGACAACATTGTGCATATGCATGTGGATAAGGCCCCATTCAAAAAGAAAGGTTTCTAACACATTGTCAAGTCACTATAGTTCACCACAATGGTGACATCCTACAACCATCACTTCTCCTTGTATAATCATGCCAAAAATAAGTAGCACAATTAATTTCAACCATAATGTGGAAAGCAATTTAGGCAAATTACAAAGAAAGATATTCAAATTCTCAATTCCAAAATAAAGGAGATTTTGAAAGATATGTTGCATGACATTTTAAAGGAGCTCAAAACATGAAACTAAAACAAGGAGGATTCAAAGAAGGTGGTTTTGCAAAATGAGGATGTGCTTGCACATTTGAAATTATCAAATGGGTATGTAGTGCATAATATTCAAGCAACATCAAAGTTTAATCAATAGTACAACTAACCCGTTCGACATTTATCACTATATTGAGGTTAAAACATGACCATCTACACCATCAAGCTCTACCATCCCAAGTGTGATTGTTGCTAATGTAGAAAAACCTATGATTAAAGGGTGAAAGCACACTACAGTGTGTTTTTTTCAGCATCACAATTTCAATTTTTTTGGGTTAGTCATATCTAGTTGCATATAATTCAAATGCATTTGAGAAATGTAACAAAAATGAAATGATAAATTGAAAATTATATTGTAATCCTCCCAAATCTAAAAAAATTATTCGAAAAAATCAATGTTCAATCAAAGGTAGACTTTGCAATGTAGGGTATAACTAATGTCACAATCCAAAATATTATGGTTATGGACTTCTTACTTTTAGGGGAGTTGGAAAATATCCCTATAACTTTTTACCATCACACATTCAAGTATCATAACACTTAAGGTGAAAAAAGTAATGTAAAAAAAGATCTTTCATTTTTTTAAAGATTCAAAATGGAGATTTTAAAAACGTAAAGTCCATTTAAGTACCTAAATTGATTTTTTCCATATTTTTATAGGTGTCTTGAAAAGTTTTAAATTAAAGTGGTATGAATTTAGACATAGTAAAAAATGTGATCTTTAACATCATTTAGATGTTTTTATTGAAAATACACTTGATTTGGACTTTAAAAATGGACTTTCAATTGCCCTTTTTTTAAAAAGGGTAGTGTGCTTTTACCTTAAAGTGAACATGTTGGTTGCAAAATTCATCAACATCAGAACCATAACATCATTCAGGATCGCCAACCAAAACAAACAACATGCTTAACTTTCATATAATTGCAATTCACAAAGCACAAATCAAACAATGTGAGGCTAATAATTTCAAAGATGCTAGAGATTTAAGTGTGCTAAATAAAAAATAGTTTAGAGTGAAAGTTAAAAACTTGTTGAACTTGTAAATTTAGTAATCACTATCCCACCTATGGACAATTGCATTTGGCTAGTGGTCATTAATGACTTCAAAGGTGTTCCATATAATGCTAGTGTAAGAAATTAATCAATAATGTCATAACTTTGAATAATATGTTGTACTTTGGTTTTGTGGAATCAAAAAATTTCATTAATTTCCTCCACTTATGTGGGGCATTGGTTTCAATCCACCAATGCCCCACTCCATTTTCAAATTATACCCAACATGCATTTTGTTGGATTACATCTTGGTTAATTACAATAGTTATATATCTCTTTCCAATCTTCAATATTATGTACATTTCCTCACCCATGCACCCTTGATCCCCCAACAAGTATTCAAATACCTCATTGTCAAGCACATAAAAACTACTATTAGGATTTGTGTAAGTAAAAATAATTTGAATATTGTGATGTCATGGTAAAATCTAGGATAACATGTCCAAGTACATAAATAGGCCATGGTGGTCAACAACAATTTTGTTGTTCATAGAATAAATATTTTTACACCCATTAAACCATGTCCCATGCTTTGGATTGTTCCAAGACCATTTGATCTTAATCAACATCTGATTTATCAAGCCAATGCATCTTTAGAATTTGGTATCCCATGCCATGATATAACCTTTTCTTTTGCAAGAGACCATTGAATTATATTTCCAATTTCATCATTAATGCATGATGCAATGAAGATGCCATCATCACAATATACCCCATTTAAAAACCAATTCCCCCAAAAAATTCATGCATGGTCACATTATCATGTTTCATGCACATTATAAAATTAGAAGTTTTTTTTTTGAATGTTAAGCTTAGAATGGCAACTAGACATAACATGAACTTCATTTGCAATGTTTTGATTTGGGATCAAATTACAAGAAAAATTGAACCTTAAAACCCTAACCCTAAACCTTAATTTTGGAATCCTAAATTTTGAAACCCAAACCCCAAATCTTATTATTAAAAGTCCTAAATAATTATTTTCTTGCAAATCACACATGGGCAATGATAGTGGGCACCACATGCAAACAAAACTCTTCAAATTTGTCTAATGTGAAATTGGTCAAAGTTTTGAACAACTTCAAAGTGGTCCAGAGGCCCAAAATGTGACCAACAAGTTTTGAACCCCCAATTTTAAATCCAAATTTTAACTTGCACCCTCCTCCAATTCATTGGCATTGAATAGCTCCAATGGATTAGAAACAACACTTGTAGTAGCAAAAAGTCAATTGTTTCTATTTGCAAATGAGTTGAAATATGCAAAGAAAATTTCATCATCACTCCTTAAGGAAGATGAACTACCAACTCCACTTATACTCATAGAAAAACTTTCACCTTCACTCATAGAAAAAACCATACACTTCAAATGAAAATTGGAAAAGAAAAAAAATGTAAGGCTTTTGGGCTTATATATTCCCATTCCACACCTCTCCATAGTGGGAAAAAAAATTATTGTGTTAAAATGTTATTGGTTAAAATTAAACCCGTGGGTTACCAAATAAATTTTCAATTTGGACAATAAGATGTTTGACTTGGGTTTTAGGGTTTTGGATTTGGATCAATTTTTAAGGTTAGGGTTTGGGGAAGGGTTTTTGCAATATAAGCTTGAAGATTTTGGGTTTCAAGAAGGGTTTTTGGGATATAAACTTTAAGGTTTTGGATTTGGGGAACTTTTTAAAGTTTAGGGTATGGGCAAAGATTGTGAAGTTTTGGGTGGATGATCACTCTTCAAGATTACGGATTGCAGAAATGTTGTTTGGGTTGTAAGGTTTTCGCTTGTGATCATTTTTTAGGGTTAAGGTCAAGGTGGCCTAACTTTTTAGGATGTGCAACTTAATTTTAAAGGCTAAGGTTTTTGGCATAATATTTAAAGGGTTTGGACCTAATATTTTAAAGATTTTTTTCAAACTTTTCAAACATTAAAATTTTTCACCCACATTAATCCCCAAAAGCCTTTTCCAAACCTCAACCTTAAGAAGTAAACAAAAATTTGAACCCTAAGACCTTAACCCCCACAAGCTTTCCCCAAATTGTAAACTTTAAAAAATCATCCAAACCTAAACCCCAAAACCCAACCCCCTAAACCCTTCCCTAAACCCCAATCTTAAAAAGTCACCCCAATACAAAACCCTAAAACCATAACCCCCAAAATCCTTCCTCAAACCCTTACCCTAATTTTTTCCCCAAACCCTACAACCTGACCTAAAAAATCCCTCCCCAAACCTTAACCTTAGAAAAATGATCTCCACCCAAAACCCTAAAAACTATACCCTCTAAACCCTGCCCCAAATCCTAACCCTAAAAATTTGCCCAAACCCAAAACTCTAGCATCCAAACTCAGACACCCCTTCCCCAAACCCAAACCCTAAAAAGTTACTCAAATCCAACCTTAAAATGCTCAAGTGCATGATTTGACCCTAATCACAGGAAACAAAACCCCTAAAGCTAAACCCAAAGTTCAACTGCAGGAGTCAAAAAGTGTAGTTAAAAAAGGGGAAGAAAATTGGGTTTTAGGGGTTGGACCCCAAAATGGTAGACTTCATGGATAGCATTGAACAGGACATGAGAAGGTGAAATATGGCCCAAAGCTGGGCTGGGCTGGGCTTTGCAGATAACTCTATTACATATGACTTGTTGACTCCACTCCTTGCACAAGTGCTCATAGCTCTGGAGTCATAAGTAAGCCACTCATTGAGCTTCATTTCAACTATTCAGACATCAAGATAGAGATCATAGTAGTCTTGTAATTTTGTTGTTGTGGCGCATCCCTTCTTTTGAACGAGGTGGGTTTAGGGTTCCAGTTCCCTAACTAACCATGGCATTTTTTTTCTACCTACCTACTAACAACCCACAAGCAGGTTGTTAGTAGGTAGGTAGTAAAAAACAGCCCTTATCTATGTATAAGCCATAGTCTTACCTAATATTTACCTATTTTCCTACCTATCTACCTATATATACTTTCTACCATGGTAACCAGTGCAACATTTCCCCAGCTGGTTCACCCAAGGTCAGCTAGCTAGTGTACATATACTAAGTTATCATCTGTGATGCAAGTAATTAAATGGGTTTACCTACCTACCCTCTTCTATTACTACACAAGTTCTAGAGTCACAACTAACAACCAACCACCCATCACCAATCAGTTGCTACTTACTAGCAGTCTTGCTGTGAGTTGGTCATCTTGGGTTGGATAAAGTAACCTGAACAGTTAGTTGCCCATGCAGTGCTAGCTAATGAGTCTAGAAGGCTAGTTGGATCATGTGACCCAGCAGCACCCACCAGTGGAGACCATAAATTGGAGGAAATCCATTATGAACAAGTAGGTTACTAGGGTTTAGGGTTTAGGGTTTCTTTTGCCATTTTAGGCTGGCTGTTGTGATCACAGTTTCCACAGTATGTTGTCATACAACAGCCTAATGGGAAGCCCCTGAAATAGGAGCCCTGTTTCTTGTTGCATGAGCAAGCACTTTCCATTGCAGAGTTGCAACTGGGTTGTAATAATATGTGTAGATAATTAATGTTATGAATGCCAGCAACATTTTATATGTAGAGAATTTTGTAGAGAACTTTTTTTAAAAATTACATTAAAAAATTACATCTTCCCATTTTTAAAAAAACTAACAAATGTCACCTACCTCCTAATGATTCATAGCTCACATCATATGGCCATGTGTGAACAAGCACTCACACCAGTACTTTCACCTTCTTGAGTTGTAGGCCATTGAGTGGCCATATTCAACCCAAGAAATGTTTAAATGTGGACTCAGGGATATCTTGATTTTAGTCCAAGGATGGGACATGTACCATGGTTAGAAGCAACCTAAAAAAAATTTCAGGATTTTTTTTTATCATGGTGCCAGTGTGGGTGGTGGTTCACCCCAGGCCACATCCATGTGCATTTGATCAATGCTTGACCTCTAGAGCTGTGAGGTGAATGGGAGCACAGCTAGATGAAACAAATTGTAATAGAAAGCTACTGTTGAGGTAAGATCTGTGATCAGAGTGGCCTAATGGAAAGGTTGGCCCTAAGTTTCCACCCTTTGTAGCCTATCTTGTAGACTCTACTTTTACTTCACATTACCTAGTTAACTACCTATGTAAGTGGGCAATGACCATGGGTATTTAGTGAGGGAATATAAGTGTTCACGATGTAGGTAGGTAGGTAAGGTACTTAGTGGCTACTAGGTAGGTAGATAGATACATGTGAGTTGTTGCAGAATTTATGCATTCCTAATGACCATGGTTAGTTATGGGACATGAATATGATCACAAGGCGCTTCATGTGCACATATCATCCATCCTACATGGTGTGTTGGTGGGTGCTGGTTCATTTAGGCCGTAATTATTGACCAAACCCATGAACTTGAAACATCAAGATGGGTTATTAGGGGTAAAATTGAAAAAATTATATTATGGCTTAGAGGTAGAAGGATGGGTAAGAATGGAAAACTTATGAACTAGAAGAACACATGCTTGAACGCATGAATAATTAAATTAATTATTTTGGGTTAGACATACTTGAAGTGAATCATGTGGACTTGACTAGATCTTAAAGAAGAAGATTTCAACTAATTTAATGACTTGTTCATGGGAAAGATGATAGATATAAAAGGATAATATGTGAAATCATAATATTGGCTTCTAGTTGATTGAGAATGTTTAGTAGATGTAAATGAATGGAGTTAATAATCCATTCATTCTCTTTTTTTTCAAATATGTAAGGGATTGTGAGTGGAGCTTCAAGTTCATATCTTCATTTCCATAATTTCATCATGTTATTTTGTTTTAGGCTTTTGGATAAGTTTTTTTTATAACAAATCTATGTCATAATGAATTTTTGTCTTTTTCATTAGGGGAGTACTCACAAGAGCAAATATATGTGTTTTCAGTGAATGATTCCCCACAAAATAAAATCTTTAGTCAAGTGTGATGAGCTCCCCAATGGGTGTAACTCACATAAGGAACAAGATTCAAGTGTAAAGTGCTCCTAACTCAAAAAACATATAAGTTTCATCTTTTGTATTCTTAAAGTGTTTAGTATGATGTGTGAGTGTTATGTGAAACTTTAATCGTGCAACCTACTTATATGATAATACAAATTTAATTCAAAATTAACCATCATAGGACAAACATTTCCTAGGTTGCAAACCCAACTTTTATTTATATATTGAACTATGGTGTCCAACTTTTGACAACATGTTCTCCATAGGTCCAATCACATAGGGACTAAACTCAAAAGAAAATCATAACAAGCAATCAACAAAAAAAAGCTTGAGCACTATGTGTTTGGAAAGGAACAAAATCAACCTAGTAATTTCATGCCAATTCTAGTTTTAAGAACACTATTATTGCATTTCCAATCACTTGGAGGATAATTGCTATCAAGTTAGTGCCTAGGGTGGTTATGAATTGGAAAGGTATATACAAATAAACCTCATCAATGCATCAACTATATATACCATGCTTTTGTCCTTTTTGCACGAGTTTTCACTTAATATATTTTTTGTGGATATCTTTGATTTGGGTTTTTACTGATTTGAAGATACATTTAATTTAAAAAGCTTGGTATTCACTATGAAAATATTTGGGTATATGTTTGTCTCCAAAAAGAAACCAACTTCTTCTAAGTTGGCATTTGGCATGGCAATTCACAAGGTTCATGAAAAGAAAATCCCATGCAGCTCATACAATTTACAAAGGATTTTTGTGAAAGAAATGCTTCATTTTGGGGAAATTTTTTCTGTGTAGGGTAAAGCCTGAGGCTGTGGGCTTTACCAAGCATAAAAACCTCCATTGATTTTTCATTAATTTTTTCTTTCTGTGATACCCGGTGGGTATCATGAGGAAAAGTGGGAAAAAAAAAATGTTGGGTGTTTCAAAGAATGGAATGCGTGCCACAGTGGGCATTATGTTTTTTGAAATGCTGCACCAACAATGGAAGAAAAAATATGCTCTTTAAGGTGTTCTCCGATTATACTAGAAAATCAATGCAGGTCTTTACAAAAATTTCGCAATATTTAGATAATAGATCCCAGCAATATTCTTTTTTTAAATCTACTTTCCTCTCTCTAGGCACTGACCCAGGTAGCCAAATTTGGCTATAAGAAATATGAAAAGTGAAACAATTTAAAAATCCTTCTATATTTTTGGCTAACTATAAGAAATTGATATAAATTCTGGAACTCTTTTTGAATCAAAGTTTTGCTTTGAAATCTGGTGACTAAAAACCCCAAACAACACTCTTTTTCTTGCCATTTTGAAACAAAATTCAGCCAAAAATAAAACACAACTGACCAGGACTTTTTCCTGGATTTGAGGTTGCTGGGTGTAGTAAGCCTGAGGCCAAAGTTGGAGGATGCTTCAGGGCAAGTGCTTTTAGTGGGTGGGTAAGTTTGTTCAAGATTAAGGGTTGAGACCCGTGTTGTGCAGTTCTCCAATTTTGAAAAATAACCTTTGGTTTCAATTTTCAATATAGGAAAAACCTCTGGTTACAGGTTTTTGAAAATATTCAGAATCAAAGAACCTTTGGTTTTGGGCTTTTGAACATTTTCAGAACCAGAGAGAACCTCCGGTTCTGAGGTTTTGAACATGTTTTCAGAACCAGAGAGAACCTCCGGTTCTGCGTTTTTCAAAGAACCAGCAAAAGAACTGGCGGTTTAGGGTAGGTTCCTTGACTCAATTCTGAGAACAGCAGTTTAGGGTTGAAGCTGGTTTTGGAGAACCGTTGGTGAAGGGCCAGAACCAATTCTTCAAATTGTGAGAACTGGCAAGGACGGGGTATACGTACATAAATAATACCATACCCAAGACTGGTTGAGACATGAGACCTTGGATTTTAGTAAGGTCCAGCATTATCACAAAATCCAAACAGAGAGCCTCGCGATTAAGGGTTAACCTTGACTACGTGTTAAGGATCCGGAGTTGGAAAACCCTAACTCTCTGAAACCCCTCCATGTGCACTCATATTGAGCATAGGATAGGAACAGGACATGCACTCAACATACACCGTGGGATGGGTACTTATGGATTCATTCCTTACTCACAAATGTGCACTCTCTGAAACCTCCACGTACTCTTATATTGACCATAGGATTTAGGAACGTGGTGGGATGTCATGGGACACTATAGAATAGTGCAAGAAGAAGAAGAACAAGATCTTATATGATGTTCAAACATGGTCGGTTTGACAATTTGTTAAGAAGTGTACAGGCTTTTTTGGGCACTCGGTTTCAATGTGTTTTCTATGTGTTTTCTATGTGTTTTATGAGCACTATTGTAGTATATTCAAGCTGGTTAAGGTCCTCTATTTTGGACCCACAAGGTTGAATTGAATGGGGGTTGGAGATTTTGAGTGAGTTGCTGACAAAACAAATACAAGCAGGTAGTTAGGTAGGTAGTAAGGCTTTTCAGGGGTATCTTGGAAGTTGAGCTAAATAAAAGGGGCCAAGGTTGGACTGGAAACTTGTTTCTTTTGCCGATATTCCCATGCTGGCCATCAGTCAATCAAACAAACCATGGGTTAGGTATGGGGTCCAGCACCCCAATTGGCATTATCCTACTTCAGGTATAGACAAGTCTAGTAGTACTCAGAGTGAACCCCAGTACTCACCTGTCCACCATGCAGCATGGATGCATCTACCTCCCTAATCTATCCATTAAGGAAGGTTTGTTTTGTTTGTTTGTCACATTGAGATCCCTCAAACCTTACATTGCCCCTTGATGTGCTCTTGGTATCTTTGGAAAGCCGTCAATGAGTAAAGGTGCATCATAGGGTTTTGGTAATATTTAGACCTATGATGCATGAGTTATTGAATATTGAACAATTTAGTCAAAGAAAATTCAAAACAAATCAAAACTAACTATTTTAATCAAATTAGGATGAGATCTTGGTGTTGATGGGAAAGCCCTTGATGAGTGGAATTTCTAGGAGGTGATTTTCTAACTTTTAGACCTAAGGTGAGGGAAGATATTGCATTTTCAATAATTAATTTGTCATGAAATTTAATTTAATTTAATTTATTTTATTTTCACAATTGAGCTCTAATGTGACTCTAATGGTCCCGTTCACACTTGGGCCAGCTGCACATGCCACACCAGTAACTAGGAACCACCAAGTACGTTACTTACTTATCCCCCACAGAGTAACCACTTACATAAATTGTTACTAGTTACGTACAACTTACAAGTAGGAGATGGGGAAGCAAGCAGGAGGGTTTGACAAGCATGGGTAAGTCATGGATGTGGTTCATCCACAACTGAGTCATAATAGGTTTCCCATGGATGGTGCCTTGGTCAGAGCTCCGTCACACAATCCATGGAAAGGTAAATATGGAGTAACAAATTGACCATTACCACTGATTGATCTTCAACCAGGGTCAGACGAGCCATGTGAGGGACCATTGAAATCCGATTTTCTTCTGTCAATCCGGGCCTACATATAAGTGACCAATGACCATCAAGTAAGTTGTCACATTGTGAAGGACCCTTGTAAGTATGCATTGAGCACACATTTGATGATAAAAGCATTTAACCCTAAGTGTCAATTAACCCCCAAAATGCCTGATAAATGCAAACTTGACTTTTTGTGATATTTCAAATTGATATCTCAGAGACAACAATTTTTTTAAAAATTTCATAGTCTGACCAATTGGATTGTGAGTTGGCCTGCAAAAAGTGTCAAGTGTTAACACGTTAATTGGTTCATGCTGCAATCAAGTGAGGAGTGGGTGTGTTCATTGTAAGGAGTCGGGTTTTGCAAACTCACAAGTTTAGCATTCAACCCACCAAAGACAAAGCACATGACAATTTGTTGTTGTTGTTGTTGGGAATTGTGGAAAGCACGCGATACATACTCTACAATTTCTTTTAGTTGCTTGCAAGGTTGGTGGGCAAGTGGGAAGGATAATATTTTGTTGGGAATGGTGAAAAAGCACATAGTATGTTTTTTTTAAATTTTTATTGTTTTTTTTTAAACACGTGGGGTGGTGGGTAACTGGAGAGAGAGATAGTTGTGCAGCCTTTTCCATGAGAACACTATTGAGTGCTCTTCAAAACTAATTCAAAACTAAGACGGGTGACGCTACATTGCTCAGTCCGTATTTGAGATCTTGAAGGAGATCGTGAGACTTGTTCTATAGTCCCTCACAAGCAGCCAACACAACAATATTTGGGAGTTTTTTTCTTTCTTTTCTTAATAAACAATGTATGTCAAAGTGGAGGCTAATAAGGTTCATGGATAGTGGCATTCCCCAAATTCGGTTCCTCAAGTGTTAAAGTGGGCCTCACCCAGAATAAAAGCCCTGGCTAAATTTTCAAAGCAAAGAGGGCAGGAATAAGAGGATTGTAAGGACGTTATGGATTGTAAAGAACAACAACCCTGTACATAAAAAAGGTTGGAATGGGAACCCATGCACAAGAAGTACAAGGCAAGTAAAAGCATGAGACCACATGTCATGAAAGAACAAACCAATCAGAGCACCATTAATACACTAATAAAATAGAGGATCATAAACTAAAAAGGTATTGTTTGTCACAAATCAACTAGCAATAGAGGTGCACTGGCTGTGATGTGTGGAGAAAATGAGGAATGCTTCTCAAACGTAGGAGCACGTTACAAAATCATAATGGCTTTTGCACATTGGAGGGCTTTGGACACATGTTCTTAATAATAAGAAATAAGAATCATGAAAATTAAAGAGAATTGTTAATGACAAGCTATAATGACCTGAACATAAGAAATTAAAAAAGAGTTGAAACAAGAATGAAAACAAGTCTCTATGGAAAAAGGAATGAAGTCATCTCCTAATGCACACTTTGTGTATGATCGTGTTTTCTCCTGAATGACAATTGTCATTGCATGCATTGTCATGGACAATGCACATTGTACCATATTCAAGCAAGTCGAATCAATTATGATAACATCTATTAAAGTTCAAAAGTTGTTTTTGGTGATAAAAATATTGACTCATTGTCAAATGCGGTGGGGGAGAAGGTGGGAAACCTCTTTTTGTACATGTGTTCCAATTTTCAAAATCATAGTTGTGACAATATCCCAAAGAATATCATGGGTTGAAGTGTGCTCATTCCTGCATGGGCACTCACTAAAGCAAGTGGATACCCAAATCATCAATGGTATGTCCACACTAACAATATGAAAAATGTGTAACTATAGGATGTGGAAACCCAAGGTGGGTACATTATGATGTAAAGAAATGAGTTGAAGACAAATTAAATGCAAGTGTGGTACCTAACAAGTTAATACCTAAGCACCCATGGCTAGATTTGCACAAAATCTCCTTCATTTTCATTTTGTGTTGGTGTTTTGAAAGCTTGAGAAAGAGAGGAGAGGAGCTTGGAAGGAGTGAGAGAAAAACTAAGAGGATAACCTCTAGAAGAAATGAAAAAAATCAAACAAGTGCCTTGGAAAGAGGAGAGGAAGGCACCTTTAGTTTGCAAAAAGAAACCAAAGTGCAGCCAATAAGGGAGGTGAAAATTTTGAAAAGGTAGGAGGTAATTTTTGGAGGAAAAACAAACAAGGTCGGTTCTTGAAAAAAAACTTAGGTAGCAAAGGGAGCAACAACAAGAAAAACAATAGAGGCAAGTAGGCGCCTAAAGGGAAAATAGTTGTAATAGAAGGTAGAGGTAGGAGTGGCAAGGTGATGAAGGAGGACACCATTACCACGTCTATAAAAAAAACTAACCAACTACAAAGGGAGACAACTCTAATGAGGGAGTTGTTGATAGGTGAGTTAACACCCACACATGAACAGGATGGTAAGGCCAAAAAGGTAGGGAAGGCCAAGACAGATGACGAAAGGGAAGGTAATACCAACCCTCCACCCCCAAAAATGAAGCCATTTTGGAAACTGAAGAAGTGGTTTAAAATTGAGGATGATTTTAAGTAGGCCATGACGGTAGTACTAAGGGGTTATGGAGATTGCATTGGGGACCCATTCGAAAAGATCTTGTGTATGATTTCCTTAGGGGATTCAAGAATGTAAATGAGATGGAAATCAAGGTTATATTGTGTGGGCAAAAGGTAAATATCACCGATGAAGTTATCTCTAAGATGTTACAACTACCTAGTAAGGGTCCTGACACAAAGTTGTTAAACCCCTTACAAGAAGGGGGTAATTAAAATGTGTAAAAGGTTGGTGGATGAGATAGCAATGCCAAGAAAAGAAGGTCGATTCGTCGTCAAAATGATTGGATGGTATGTGTAGAAGGTAGGTGCAATCCTCTTAATGGTGTAGCTGAAGAATTGTTAAACCTTATGCAACAAGACAATAGACATGCTTATTGTGGTAAAAGACAACGGAAAGGATGTTAATTGGGAAGGGGTGTCTTTTTAAGGCCTAAAGCCCGACATGGAAAAGTGGCTGCTAGGGGGTAACAAGCAACATGTGTGCAACCTAAGAGGCAGGTGTGTTCTCCCTTTAAATCACCCCTTCAAAGGAACGTTCCCCCAACAAAAGGTAGTCAGAGATAAGCACCATTACTGAAATCTCTTATTTTAGAAGGAATGAACGTGTTTAATGTGGAGAGCAATTCAGATGTTGAATGCCCAATTGGGAATTTAACACAGGGTGGTACAACATCTGGAACACCATCTCCTTCATTCACTAGAGGAGGACTACAACAACTTATAAACCTGCCACCACAAATGATAAGATCCACCCAAACTGATCCTAATGAAATTTAGTTGGATGATATTTTGGAAGATGAAAAAATGGAGGTACAAACAACCTAGGAGGACAACAATTTAGCACCCTTGGAGGTAGTGGAAAAAAGGGCTACTGTGGCCCCACAAGCAAGGAAAGAAGAAGAGAAACTTGAACCTACCATGCAAACAAGAGTAGAGGGGGTGGGGGGGCAAGCCAAAGGTACTACCTTCCCTACCACCACTAGTGATTAAGAAGGGGAAATTCCAACATATCAATGACCTATTGTTTCACTTGTGCACCCTACCAAAAGTAGACCATCATAGTCCTTTAGTAGGAGGGTAGTTAGCCAACAAATGGTACCTCCTCCTAGGATCACCCAAAGTTGATAGATGATGAGGGTAGAAGAAGAATATACAACTATAGGGAAGGTTAGGAGCTGGAAGAGTAAGAGGTACTAAAGAATGTTCCCCTACCCCTTCCAAATAATCTATTCATACTATGGTGTTGACTGCATATGAAAATCCTACAATCAATAGCAAGTAATGCAAGTGGCTATGTCAAAAGGCAATAGGAAGAAATCAATGTTAGAGGTTATTCTTGATTTGGGGACCTTAATGAAGGTAGTAGAATATAAGGCAAAAGGTCTAGAGGTAATGGTGGAGTAGATGGAGGTATTGGAAAATGAGAAGGTAGTGACCATCAAGGGGCAACAATAGGTGAAAACAATTGCCAAGTTACACTTAGAGAAGGTAGTAAAGTTGGAATGCAGTCTTTAGGAGAAGAAGGGGAAGAATGAGAACCTCAACCATCTATTAGGGTGGGCAAGTGAAATGTCTACCATGTTGGAGTAGAAACAATAGGAGGTAGTGCTACTATAGGCCCAAATAGATAAATTGATGGTAGACAATAACAACCTTTAGGGAGTGGTGGACGTATAGATTGAAGAAAGCCTCCATAAAAGTTATAAAATTGGCATCTTGGAAGAGCATATGAAGATTGAGAAGGTGGACAAGGAAAAATTATTGGATAGGTTGAGTGAATTGAATGATGAAGCATTTACCCTTAAACACCAACAAGATATCCAAGGGGTAGAATAGGATAAGAAGGAGGATGTTCTGCAACAATGATTTCAATTGTCACAAGAGATGGTAGCTAGCTTGTAGGCCTAAATTGATCTACTCAATGGGATGGTAATGCCTAAACCACAGGGCCAAGGGATGAAGTGGAAGTGCAAAGCTTTGAAAGTCACTATGGTAGATGTCAAGCATAGTTATGACATTCTTGGTGCGAGAATGTTACGGAAGCCCAAAGAAACAAGAATTTTAACGAATTTTATAGATCAACCAGTGTAATTTGGTAAACATTGGTGGGTGAAGAATGTTTTGACAAGGTGCTAAATGAAGAATTTTAAAGAATTTTAATGTGCAAAATGAAGAATGTCATCACTAGGATGTCAAGTTGGCCAAGTACGATACCCTTTTCAAAAAACATATCCTTTTGAAGTTGGAAACATTAAATAAAGAAAAGGGAGACTAGGTGGAATGAACTCAAGGGGGAGCTCAATGCCATTCTAGATGTTGCCCCTCTCCTTACAGTGGTAGATGAAGCGACCTACCATTAAGAATTCATGACATACATGAAGGCCTTCCTTAAGTTCAGAACTGATGATACTCATAGCATGTCTAATAGCTCTAATGGTAGTAATGCAAAGGGAACTCCCCACTAGAAGCTCATTTTCCCAACACCAAGGATCATCTTGGGCCTTGAAGAGGAATTTCGAACCCCTAAAGGCATTAATTCTCCCTCTGGGACGGTAAGTGGCAATGCATCTTCAAAATCTCAACCCACACAATAAAGATTATGGGGACATAACGGTAGAAGGGGGATAATGTTAACAATTGGTAAAAATCTTTAAACTAATTAGTACCATAAGCCTTTGAGTAACTAATAATTATTAGTTGTAGACTTAATGTCCCTTATGCAAAGCATGAAACTAATGGGACTAAGTAGTTCATGTTAGTGAATGATTGGGGGGTAATTTACTTGATCATCTAGAAGATTTCTAGGAAGGGATTAGGATAAGGGCCCAATTTTCTTGGGGTCAATTTGGGCCTTGTGCGGTTTGTGGAGAAGGAGGATTAGAGGGGGTGTTGGGGGACTTCTAAGGCATTTGATACTTTTGTAGTTGGAGGTTGGGAATGAAGGACTCTCTTGGAGAAGTGTGTGTTGTATTACTAAGGAGGAGAGAGTAGTGAAGAAATGTACTTGAATTTCTGTGTGATTTTAATGTTTGAGCAATTCAATGTGTTTTTGGTGTGTATTTATTATATTAGGAAGTGTGAAAGGTTGGGTGGTTTGAAGTATTACAAAGTAGGTTGCTCCTTGAGATGGTAAGTTTGCATTTCCTTTAAAACAAAGAGTCAAGAGGGTATGACTTGGTAGCCTGTAAAATGGTAAGTTATTGACTACCATAGGAAGGTAACAGCCAATACTTGGTGGAAGAAAAAAGGGGGGGAACACTAGCTTACAAACTAAAAGGTATTGTTGTAGGTAATAATCAATGGCTAAGAGTGGATGTAGTTTTTTGTAAATGGTAGAAAGTAGTGGGCAAAGTCATTAAAGGACTTGCAAGCATGGTTGAAGTGGGATAGTAACAATAAGAGGTCTATAGACCCCACTAGGGCAACATTCAGGGCATTGAAGGCATTGTAGGAACTTGGAAAGTAGTTATTCTCAGGTTATGATTATTTCCCATGATGTCTTTTTCTATTTGCTTCTCCTACCCCCCTAGATTAACTTACAGACATGACAATAGGTCTGTTCTAAAGAGTAACCCCTACCTTTTTCCTTGCCCCTTTGTGTGACTTTTCATTAACTATTTGAATAATTGTAGTAAAGTAAGTTAGTGTGGGTAGTTTCTTCCTTTTGAATAATAAGGTGTTGACCTTGTTCCCTCGATCTTACTTTCTAAAGGATGGTAATGATCGAGGGCCACAATTTCACCCCTTAACATCTAGAATAACATTTACTGCCTTTAATGATGTCATTGACTCCTTTTTCAATTATGCATTAGATGCCCAAGGTGGCAACTCTTGTATAATAGGCAAGGGTATGTGGCATAAGAAGGTTAGTTTGAGCTTATGGAAAAATCATTATAAATTATTTTAAGCTCTTAATAACTCATAATAAGATTCTAATCATTTGAAGCTAGAACTAAATTTTATGATAAAAATGTGTACCTTGATTAAAATTGTGCAAGTTGGGTTCCTTGTCTCCCACTTTTAGTGACAAATGGAATATGTGAAATAATTGTTGGCAACATGGATGTTGATTCTAACAAAGGCGTAGTTGTTGGACATGCTTGTGATGAGGCTAATGTAGATGTATTTGTGCTCCTTTTGTTGCCACTATGTTTTCACTTTTATTCATTCTTCACATAGTTGTCCAAAGTTTTTTTGTCCTTTTGTGCGAACAAAAAGTCTTATGTTTTTACATCTCTTGTCAAAGCAATCAAGCATATAATATGATTCAATTTGACAAAATTAGTTTTGTGACCACCATAACCACCATATGAATAATGAAGACCTTCAATTTGTTTGTAATACTTTGGTAAAATTTTGATACCTTCTTCATTCAATTGAATGGGCCTCACATAATTAATATGCCCACCTTTATCAAAATATTTTATAATTTTTTATACACGTCCTAAGTACCAAAGTATTAACTTTTTACATTCTTTCATGATGATACCAACAACATTAAAAATACCCACCTCTTCAACTTCATGAACTTCTTATGTAAAATAAGTTTTTTCACATGTTTTATATTGCATGTGCCTCAATCTATTCAATGGTAACTTAGATGGTGGATGGGCATTTAACTCAATTATGAGCCTCATTTTAAAAACTGACCCCTTTTTTGGCAAATTAACAATCGACAATACTTTAGTAACTTCTAGAATTTCTACAACATTAAAAGACTTTGAAATACATTCCTCAACTTCATCTTGTTGTTCAATGTTCAAAATAAAAATTCTTATTAAAACATCAACTTCATTAACAAAAGTCTCATCATCTTTTGAATGGGAGTCATGATCTACACAATTCAGAAGCTCGTCATTTGGAACCACATTAACATCTTCATTAACTTCCAAAATGTCGTGACGTGTAAAGTCGTGACATACGGTGTCGTAAGGATGTAAATACGTAGTAAATTATACTAAACAAAAAGACTAAAGCCAGTCAAAGGTATAAACTAATCAACTAAAAAGAGATGCATGCACACATATATATACAATGCACAAGGGAGGCTGAGATGAAATTCTCATGTATCCCCCCCCAGACTTGAGCCGGGAAAAGCGTGGCATGGTCTGAGTAGGAATCAAGATGCTGTAGGAGAACATGATGAATAGTACCAATTGTCAGCGGGAACTTGAGTGAGCTCTGGCTTGAAGCAGAAGAGATGGTATCCACCATTATAGTTGTCGCAAAGCAGCATCTGATCATCATCGTCCGTCCTTTGACATACCTGACATGGATAATCAAGTGGAGGAATCCAAGTTGACGTGATGATGGTAGGATCCAAGTTCGGTAGGTGGCAGGGCGCACAATTTTTGGAATGATCCTGAATTGTGCGTCCGTCAACTCCTTGTAGCTCCAACACACTTGAAGGCCTGATCACCTTAATCTCAAGATAGTGCGAGTGAAAGAAGTGTCTAGAGTATCATTTGGTTGCCGCTGGAGATATACAAAATCACCAACATCAAATTGTCTCACCTTAGGTTTGTAACTGCCACCTCGTGTGTGTGCATACCGTAAGGTGTCTTGATGTTGTGCAATGGATAGGTTTTCCATGGCCATGGGCATAACCTTTTTGAATAGAACAACCCTTTCTGCAATGACCCTAGCCCAAGTGGCTAGGGAATCCAAATCCACAACCTGGTCCATTTGAGCAACAATGGAAGAGGGTGGAATGGGATGTCTCCCAAAAAGTAAAAAGTAAGGAGAGAAATGAGATAAAGAGGCGTGTTTGGACAT
>Ga0116231_10005049_pt1 | contig 26295 bp, 16 predicted proteins | sample S1TSphgellanicum_2_FD_89695 | JGI IMG/M metagenome (GOLD analysis project Ga0116231, IMG submission 89695) | Host-associated microbial communities from peat moss isolated from Minnesota, USA - S1T2_Fd - Sphagnum magellanicum MG | ecosystem: Host-associated > Plants > Peat moss > Unclassified... | reverse complement strand
TTTTTTTCTTCATTTTTGTTAATTTAAGAGAAGGGGAAAAAAATCCGAAAAAACAAATCCAAAAAAAAAAGATAAAAAAAGAAACAAATACGTAGCAAAATCGGTCTCTGCAGTTCATTTATGGGGAAGCAAATACGTAGCTTTAGATTTTTTCGAAAAAACAAATCCAAAAACAAAAGATAAAAAAAGAAGCAAATACGTAGCAGAATCGGTCTCTGCGACTCATTTCTGGGGGGTTGTAGAATCGGCATCGCAGAGACCGTTAACGGGTCGAAACGCCCTATCTCAGACGGACGGATGGACGGACTAAGAGAAACGCACACACGCAAACACACCTCATGCAAGCAGTTGTGTAGAAATCAAACGGGTTTCCCGGGGGTGCCAGCTCCAGACAAAAATGTTTTTCCCTATGGCCGGTTCTGCAACAGAAACATAAAAAATGATTATGCAGCAAAACGTCACGTCACAGACGAGAAGACCAAGTGAATTTATATATAAGATATAGATAAATACCACATAAACACCAAAATCTTTCATACTTCAAAATTTCAAAATTAGCAAATACCAAAAGTAAGACCAATCCTCCACATTGTTATGGAAAGACATAAATCAATGTATTAACCAACACACATGCACTTCAGAAAATCTTTCAACAACAAAACATTGATTGTAGGCACACTAAACACACAAAAAAAAATTCTTTGTGTTTCTTACTATAAATGAAATAAGTTTGTGATTGCGAATCCAAATTAAGAAAATGGATTAGTGAAGTATTACACTAATGTAAAATTGAAATGTAATTCACTAACCAAAATCATTATGGGACCTTAAAAAATGAAATCAATTCACCCCACCTTAATCATTTCACCTTGGCTAAAGTTATGTCATCATGAAGATAGGTTTGTTTTGATGTTGTTATTAAATAGGTTGCAAGTAATTGGAGAAAGATAGTGTAAGTAGGTTATATGTTATTAAGTAGGTAAATAGATATGTATGTAGGTAGATCTATAAATAGTTATATTATAAATAAGTAAGTAGGTACTTTAATAAGTAAGTAGGCATGTATGTAGGTATATCTATAAGTAGTTATGTTGTAAATAACTAAGTAGGTAGCCGTTAAATAGGTTCCTATGTAACTTATGTAGGCCTTAGGTATCCTATGATAACCTTTAAATAACCTATAAAACCATTGGGGTAGCCTATTGTAGCCCCTACCTAGCCTACCTAGCCCCTATGTAAGCGTACATAACCACTAAGCTAGTTTATGAAGCCCTAATGGTAGCTTGTAATTACCTATTTATAAACCTTAAATTGGCTTATGTTGGCATTAAGTAGTTCCCTAAATAAACCTAGGTAGACCTATGTTGCATTAGGTATGCCTAGGTAGGGCTTAAGCGGGCCTTAGGTTAACCTAGCTTATTTAAACTTACCTAAGTTAAAGGTAAGTTAATTAAAATAGGTTAAGTAGCTAGACTATTTAAGTAGAATTTTTTAAATGTTTATTAAAATGTGATGACAAATTATTTAACATACAAAAAGTTGGTGTAATGGTAAGGAATGTGTCCCTCAAAGTGAAAATGAAAAGATCAAATCCCAACTCTTGCAATCTAAGTTAGGTAACTTAAAGGCCTACATTAGATTGCTTAAGACCCATCAATTTAATTTAAATGGCCTAATTTAGGTTCTTAGCTTAGTCTAGAAATTGAAAGGTTAACATAATGAATTAGATATTAGTGAATTTGAAGAAAACAAATTGTGAATACACTATGTATATGGTAACTGGACCTTATTCCCTAAATGGTTGGCCATTTTTACCAAGGCAAATTTGTTATGTTCACTCAAATTGAATGAACACAAAGTGAACTTGGATTAAGAAGTGGATTAGTGAATAATATTAAATTCATCTAGATTAAAAAAATGGATTAGTGAAATAACATTAAGTTACTCTGGATTAAGAATATGAACTAATGAAATATAACTAAATTATTTTGGATCAAGAAAATGATTAGTGAAATATTAATAAATTTAACCTAGATTAAGAAAATGAATTAACAAAATAATACTACATTAATTTTTAGTGAAATGTTTAATAGCATGCCTTACTAAAATGCTTGGTAAATTGTCTTCTTTGAATTGGTCATTTGTGTTTTGGAAGTGGAAATAAATGTATCACATTTTATTGAAAGTTTAAATTGCATTTTTAAGTTTTTATTAAGAACATAGAATCAAGATGAATGATTTAATCATTTTATTAGTTTAAGTTTAAAACATATTACAAACTTAATGAAAATATATGTAAATGGTTGTATGGAACAATGTGTAACCTTAGTTGGATTTTTTCAAAAGATGATAATTATGGGTAGATATCAAAATTGATTTTTAAATTTGTTTTTGAAAGCCATGATGATGAATTTTAAGAACTATTTTGGTAATTGCTAGGGGTATGTTCTAGTGTTGTTTGATTCTTGATTTTGAAAGGAACCTTCATTTTAAATTTAATTTACTTTTAATGGAACCTTTGGTCTGGTCTTAAAACCTTTTTTTTGGATTTTTTAAATGTTTGATTTTGTTCATTTTCACAAAGAACTTTGAGTCTATCCAATTTAAGACAAGGTACAATTCCATCTCCATCACACACAATTAAACCCAAAAAAATGGTGTAATATTAATTTTTTTTTACTAATACACACAATTCAAAATAAAAATCATGTAATATTACTTATGCATGACCAATCAAATTCAATAGCTTGCTTAAAATGTAAAATCGAATTTGTATTTTTTTCACAATATTATATTCATGTATTTAGAAAATCCGAACTTATTTAGAGAATTTTGTCGTTATAGTTTCAATCATAATTGCTAAATTGATGGTCAACCAACGTCCTTTCCTTCTTGAAACCTAAACACAAATTGATAACAACACCTTCCTTTCTAGCAACACCTCAAAGTAAAATGCAATCTTTTACCACCCATAACATGGGCATGTTTTCTTCCTTTTGAACAACTCATTGAATAACAAATGGTTTGACTTCAAGATTCCATCTTGGATCATTTCCACCATCATACCTTTTATAACATGTTCTTCGACAAAATATTTGAAACCCATCATGCTTGAATTTTATCATGTTCCAACCTTAGAATGATTATTTGGTTTATAATTTAATGAATATTCCCAACTTTTCAATTATCCTCCTTAGTTTCTTCACAACACTTTGGACACGACTAGGATTATCACAACCTTCAATTGCAAGCTTCTTCAATGTGTGTGCACACATCCCATCAACCCTACGAATATCCATCTCTTATGTTGCGCCCATGGCAACGAACACATAAGGACCCATGATGTAGTTCATGACACTTTTATCGTTATTGCACAAGATACTAAATTTCAAGTGGGACAAGAACAATTATATGTGTTTCACTCAGCCACATTCAATTCCTCCCATTGATGAGTTGGCATTGTGTTCATAAAAAATTGAATTCACACCCTAATTGATGTTGTCATAACAAATTCAATGTGTGCGAATTTATTTCTTTAATTTTGCACAACTCAAAGATTTGTTGCCCCTAACACAATTCAAGCCAAAAAAAAGAAGCTATTGTGATTGACATCTCACTAATCAATTTCTCCTTTTAGCAATTGAAATATTTGAATGTTTTCATAAACAAGTTGATGTGTTTTTACACAATTGTGCCAATGATATTTGGAGCTTCAAAAGGTGTCGTGCCCATATGCATGGCCTCATACATGACGACCAATTATGGGCATGCTAATCATGCCTTTTAGGGTTAATGTACATTCTTAAGTTATTGTATGTTATAAGGTATTTTAGGGTTATGGCTTGTTTAGGGTTTTAGCTTGTTGACGACTATATAAAAGGTCAAGCTCTTCCCTTCTTTAGTTAATTTTTCAAGAATTTCTTTGTCATGGAGAGTTTCCTTCATAGTCAGATTGGATTTTTGAATGCTCACAACGGCTATTACACGACCATCATTTATATACACTACGTTTTTTTTTTTCTTTGCAATTTAATACATGAAAATTTCATCTCAACCTCCTCTTGTGCATTATATATATATGTGCATGCATCTTTTTTTTATTGATTAATTTCTGCCTTTGATTGGTTTTAGTTTTTTTGTTCATTAGAGTTTGCTATGGATTTACATCCTTACGACACCGTATGTAATGACATTACACATCACGACAAAGGTTAGAAGACCTTTCCCTTTCTGCCTTAATTAGTTTTTTTTTGTTAGAAAATTTCAATGACATTGCAAAAGATGCAAACATCCTCCTTCTAAAGTCGGACAATAACAATAAGCCTAACTACTTCCCAACTTCCGCCCCTTCAAGACACACCATAACCACGGCCAACCTATTACAAGTAGTTGATTGTTGAGATGACAAGTTTTTAACATCTAGTTTGTGTTACCTTGACATCCTTTAAATTTTTCCTTGTTTCTAATACTTTGTACATTTTCGGAATAAATGGTGTGTGTATAAATAAAGATTTGCAAGGTTTTGAAGATATTTAAAATGAGACAACAACTCCTGGTTCAAGTTTTAGTTCAATTAAAAAAGTAAGCTGATTCTCCAATTAGGTTCCAACAACAATTCCAAAAAAAATTGGAACCCTTAGATCCAGCAACCCTAAAACTTGACCTAGAACCTGGACCTTTACCTGCTGTAATTCCCAAAAACCTGCCCACAATTGGCATGTTCAAGTTTCTAATAACCGCCCAACACTGTAATTTACACACGTTGATTCTTTTTCATAACACCATGCAACATCACACAAACATTCTCAAATCCCCTTAGGATTCCAGCAAAGGAAAGAGGGGAATTCCTCAATGCATCTAGTAGTTCCTCCCCTTCCCATCCCCCACACGTGCCCACCAGCCCTTCTTCTGCATGTCGTGAACGTTCTTATATATGTTCTCTGAAATCTGAAATGTTGGTTCCGCATGCTTTTCTTACTTAAGGTTTCAAACAAGTGTAAAATCATCTAATCCCCAATGGTCGTCAAGTTGTATGCTGGTGGGATTCGTGTTCTTCGTGTGTTGAAGAGGGGTGATGTATTTATAATAATGCTGATCATGCAGTAGTTGGGTTGTTGATGATGATGACAATGCTGATGATGATGCAGTTGTTGTATCTGGGTGCTCGAGTTTTTGATATTAGTATATTTGTTAGATCAAAGGAGGCGGTGGGTCCTTCTGAAAGTGGGTGAACATAACTGCTGCTGCTTTCTTTTCAAAGGTTTTACAGTGTGTGCAAGCTTTTAAGATACATTGGCACAGCAAAGAAGATGATGGGTTACAACAGTTTGGGTCAGAAGACTGCAATTTGTCACTGGAAGAAGTATAACACTCTACTAGTCATTTTAGCGAATATCAGCTGCTGCATGCTAATTAGAATGATGCTTTGGAATCCTGATGGAGTTTGTGGGAACAATTTTGATCTGTTACAACAACATCAGGGCTACCAGATTACATCAATCCGAGAAATGTCGGATGGGAATGGGATTGTTGCACAAATGAAACTTCTCAGAGGAACAGAGATTTTTGGGCCAGACATTGAGAATCTCAAACTGAGTGTCAGGTATGTTTGTATCTTTTTTCCAGACTTTGGCTCCCACTGCTAGAATCAAGCCATGATAGTGCCAGCCAACTTTGAGATCAATGTACGCGCCTCATGACTTGAGACTGTAGGAACTGAGAACCCTAAACCCTAAACCTTGCCTTGCCTTCCTTCTACAGGTACGAGGAAGGTAACCGTCTGCATGTGCACATAACGGATGCGATTGAGCAGCGTTGGCAAATTCCTCAGCGAGTGATACCACGCCCAGTGATTGAAAACAGCCATCTACTACCGGAAGAAAGTACACCAGAACCAGGCACCGAGCACAGAATAAGGAACCCTGGCAGACTGGCCACTGCAAGTACATTAGAGCTACTATACACAGTGCAACCATTTGGGTTTGCCGTGGTACGCAAATCCAATGGAGCAATTCTTTTTGACACGAGACCTGAGGGATCATCACAGGGAGGAGCTGCTGCTGCTGCTAATGAGGCACCACCGCCACCTGGATCTACCATAACTTGTCGTCCTTCTTCCTTCAAGAGAATTGTTTTCAAAGACCAATACATTGAGGTGGCAACAGCGTTACCAAGCAGTTCAGCCATCTATGGGCTGGGAGAAGGAACGAGACCAGATGGGATGCGTTTAAGGCCTGGCAGGAATTACACTCTGTGGGCAACTGACGTCGGGAGCTGGAACATTGACATTGCCCTGTACAGTGCATACCCATTTTACATGGACGTGAGAAGTGGTGGATTTGCACACGGGGTGTTACTCCTCAACAGCAATGGCATGGATGTGGAGCACACTTACCAGGGTTTGGTGTATAGAGTCATCGGTGGTGTTTTGGATTTTTACTTCTTTGGTGGTCCTTCTCCTTTGGCTGTTATGGATCAGTTTACCTACCTTGTAGGCCGTCCTGCTGCCATGCCTTACTGGAGCCTCGGTATGCAAATGATGCTTTACCCTCTTATAGTGCTGCTCATTTGCTTGAAGCTCCACTCAAGAAGCCACTTGAAACCCCCTCCACCCCATTCCTCAACCTGTTCCACCTAAGGTGGAACAAGCACCCTACTGGGCCTGGTATTCCATGGTGTGTAAAGAACCAGTAGAATTTTTCTACTGTATGTGCCAGGTCCCTTTAGCTCAGTAAAATTTCTGCCTCAATAGAACAGGATGGCACCTTACACACAAGGCTCTTTAGTTTTGAGGAACCTTACATGTAAAGTGCCTTCTTCTCATCTCAAATGAATCACAGCCATCTGTTTATACAAGCAAAATTCTACTGGTTCTTTACACCAGGTAATGACCAAGAATGGGATTGTTCTGGGAATTTGGGTCCCACACTTGGCTCCTGCCTTGTGCGGGGCCCTCATTCCCAGAACAGCTCCTTCTTGGTCCTGGGAATTCAGGTCCAATACTCAGCTCCAGCCTCATGTGGGGCCCTCATTCCCAGAACAGCCCCTTCTTGTTGGTCCTTGCCATACACATCAAGGTGTCTGCCTTTGTGAAATTACTGATATCTTCAAAGCCTTAAAAGACTATCACTGATTCAGCCTCCCATCTATTTGTACTAATAGGTAGACAGGGCAGTGATGTACCACCAGAACTTTGACACTTCTTTCACCGATGTGGTTGTTGTTATGCAGGTCTCCATCAGTCAAGGTATGGATACAAGAATGTGGAGGAATTGGAATCAGTGCTGGCAAAGTACAAACAGGTGAACCTGCCAATAGAGTCCATTTGGTCAGACATCGATTACATGGATGGCTACAAGGATTTCACTCTTGACCCTGTGAACTACCCTCCGGAGAAATTGCGCCCATTTGTTGATCAACTGCACCAAAATGGTCAAAAATTTGTCATGATTCTTGATCCAGGTCCATATCTATATCTCATTCTATATCATAACAATATGTGGTAGCTAACTCTAATTCTTATTGGAAATTACTCTCTCTCTTCTTTAATCTCCCCCCTTGTAAATTCTAGCTGTTGAATTTACCTTCTCTTCCCGTTGGTAATATTACCGCCATGGATTTCAACTACTCAGATGGAAGGTTGGCCACAAACATGTGGCCCAAAAGTATTTCAGTATTGCCTTCTTTCATAAGAGTTTGTCTCAAAGTCGATGGAATGTGATGAATCTCACACTTTGCTTGGGGTGTTGTTGGCACTCATTGCAAAAAGGGATTAAGATTGATGACACATACAAGACGTATGTACGTGGTAGTCAGCTTGATGTGTTCATTATGAATGGGACACGCCGTTACATAGCCCAAGTCTGGCCAGGTGCAACAAACATGCCAGATTTTCTTCACCCAAATGCACAAAAATGGTGGTCAAAGGAAGTGGTTGAATTTCATGACCTCATACCCTTTGATGGGCTTTGGCTAGACATGAATGAGCCTGCAAATTTTTGCTCAGGCCCAAATTGCTACTTCTCCCCTGATGTGAAATGCCTACAAATCGACGAATGCTGTATGGTATGTGATAATACAAACCTCTCAAGATGGGATGATCCGCCTTATAAAATCAATGTCCTCGGAACACATGAACCTATATACACTCGGACTGTGGCCATGGTAGCTGAGCATTATGGTGGTGTGCGGGCTTATGACGCTCACAACATCTATGGCACAACTGAAACGATTGCCACATATTATGCCCTCAAAGAGGTCAGTATTATCATTTTTCCCCCATACACCAAAACATGTTGTTGGCCACGCACAATTAGATCTACACCATTGAAGTTAACATCTGCAAATTTTTTTTTAAATGGAGCAAATGCTCACCAACTTTGAACAATATGCTTTAATTAATTTGGTGCATTTTTTCACCAGCGTTGAGATGTTAGTTTTTTTGAGGATGTGCTGGTTTGTTGTGCTGGGAAATTTATAAGGCAACGAAGAAGAGACCGTTTGTGTTGTCAAGGTCATTGTTTGTGGGAGCTGGGGCTTATGCTGGTCACTGGACTGGTGACAATGGGGCTACATGGCTGGACCTGCAATACTCAGTTGCAAGTATACTGAACTCGGGACTGTTTGGAGTGCCCATGATTGGTGCTGATATCTGTGGGTTCTATTTTGAGACATCTGAAGAGCTTTGCCGGCGATGGACACAAGTTGGTGCATTTCAACCATTTGCCAGAGACCACTCAGACATCCACAGCGGACCACAAGAGCTTCATCTCTGGAAATCAGTCACTGATACAGCAGCACAAGTCTTCTATTGGAGGTATCGCCTTTTGCCCTTCTTTTACACCCTGCTTTATGAGGCACACAATACAGGTGCACCAATTGCAAGGCCTCTTTTTTTTGAATACCCAGAAGATGAAGAAACATGGTCCATTGATGAGCAGTTTCTCCTTGGAAATGCTCTTCTGGTTTCTCCGGTTCTGTCACCTGGCCAAGATGCTGTAACTGCTTATTTCCCGAGGGGAGTTTGGTATAAACTCTTTGATCTTTCAAAAATAGTCATGGCAGTGAAGCAAGGGATGTATGAGCATCTAGAAGCTCCTGCGGACACCATTAATGTCCATGTGCGTCATGGATCTATAATTCCAATGCAAGAATTTGCAATGACGACTGCCGCCACTCGCAAGACACCATTTTCACTCCTAATTGTATTTTCACCTGTATTTGATGTTGCTGCGTTCTGCACTATTCCATATTCCATAGCCTGCCAGGGAATCTATATGGAGTATGCAACTGGCCAGATTTTTCTCGATGATGATGCACAACTCCGCATGGAAGTGAGCCCAGGTAAAGGGACCCTAATCAAGTTAGAGGCAACAAGGAAAGATGGGCACTATGTGTTGAAATCTTTGGTCACAGAAGGGTCTTATGCAGCAAAGCAAAGGCTCATGCTTGACAGCATATTTGTCTTGGGTGTTGCTTCACAACCTTATAGTGTCCGAATAAATGGAAAGTTAACATCAGCAAAGGTAAAGATGAATGCAACAACGAATTTGATGGAGCTTTCTGGGCTGAATATCCCAATTGCTAAAAGTTTTGAACTTGCCTGGAAGACTATGCATAGCGAAATTGGTGCTCCAAGCTAGTTAATGCCTGGGGCAGCAAGTCATAAAACCAGAACACACAGGAATTGTGCTTAAGCTTTGTAGAAATCAAATGCCATCTGTGTATAAGATATCCAAGCTGTTATGAGAAAAGTATATGCATGGGAAACATTGTTTTAGAAACCTGAATTTTGAGGGAGCTGAAGGGAAAAAGCTTCATCTCTTTGTCCAAATCAAAGCTTTGTGATAAAAGGACTCGTAACTATAGAATAATGCAGAAAAGCTGAATAGCAGCTTGCTTCAAGTGATCTGCATGCTTTGCCATCAGTGGTTTGCTTGCTACCTGCACATCAGAGAAACTCTGTGATGTTCACCATCAAGGTTGCCTAACATCCAGTCTTTGATGTCTCTTTATCTCAGTTTATGTGCTGCATGAAAATGCCAGGATTGACACATACATGTGAATCTAGCTAGAATGGGCAAAAAGATAGACAGAATTGTCACTGGTTTTTACATTTTGCAATGTCCTCATTTTCACAGACACCTTAAGTAGCTCCAAACCCCAGCTGCATTGCACATTTTCCCAATTGTGGGAACCTGCATATGACCCATGTTCCCACAATAAAAAAAACTGAGCAATTGTGTGCTGATTACATTTGGAACTACAGAAACCCTTGGAGCAAATTTGGGGTTGTAGAGCACTGGGATACTAATATTATAATATTAATGTGGAGTCAGCACCAGAAACTAAAATGCCCCTCCACTGCAATCTCCCTCTCCTTTGTCCTGCATTGCCAAGGTCACTAATGCGCAGGGCCAAACAATGGACATTCTAGCTTGTCTTCAACCCCCCACTTATCTAGTTAAGAACTAAAAATTCACCACATATGTGCAATGTGAAATTTAACTTCACTACCATTAAATGCAAAATTCCAAACTCGTAGATTGAAGAAAAAAGAAGGGGTGGCTCTCTGTACAAGTGTAAATATAAACCTAATCAGAATCCAAAATCTGAAGTCCTGTGCTGCATGTTCTTATCAAGAAAGATTACAACTATGTATTTTATAAACTTCTGCACACACAAGCACTTTGGATACAAGATTGTACATTGAATCTGCAGTCCTCTAGCTAGCTTGGGTCTTTCACTTTTCCTCCACTAATGTCTGGAATCCTGCAACAACACAGAAGACACACCTTTGAATGCAGAGTTTTCCAAACATTCAGTTAAGACTCTGTACAACAACATTTCACCTTACAACTCAGTCACAACACCTTTCAGGAAAAAAAAGTTAAAAAATCTGTGTCAAACTCAAGAGGTCAACAGTTCAGCTTGAACAGGGAAACAATCTAAACTACCAACGAATTATATGCAATTCCCTAAACACTAAACCCTAAACACCAACACGTATTCTACAGAGTACTTGATTAGTCTAGGAGAACGTGAAGAGATATGGGTGAACCTGTGAATCAGCCATAGCACGCCTTCTCTCTACATATGCCAGCCGATCTGTCTCCATCCTTAGTGCGGCAGCTCTTGCCTGCAAAGTCACATGTCATTCCAGATCGACAGGAAAATATAAAAACCTAGATCCCCCAAATCCCCCTCCCCAAAGAAGAAGAATTCCGAAATCCCGCCGGAGATTCTGCACTTTAGACAACCAGTTTGGCACCATTACTGACGGAAATTCAACCAGCCTTCCTTTAGCCACAAACCCAAAAGCCTAAAAAACCTGTGATGAGTGCATGGAATCAATCCGCTGCTTGGAGATGATGGTGGTAGAATTGTAACGCACCTCCTGCTCTTCCTTGAGATCCCGCTCCGGCTTAATCCACAGATAGTAGGCCACAACCCCCGCCACCCCCCATGCCGCCAAGTTCTGAACTCCCATCAGCCCCCCAAAAACTTTCACCACTCTTTCCCTAAACTTCCCCGATGGTAAGCCCCGCGCCATGGTCCCCACCCCCGTCCCCCTCCTCTCTCTCTCACACACACAACACGAGAAACCTCGACTGACAGGATCTCTCCAACCCAGACCAAACTCTCAACCCTAATTTTTAGGAAGCAAAGTGGGTAGTTTTTCGGTAGACATCATCAAACCTAATGGCATCTTCAAACCAGTGTTTTGGCGGTTATTAGAGGGAACAAACAAAATCCACCAAACTCCCACTCCGGGTATCAAGACGGTTCTCATTGTTCATCGTCCATACCCACAATCCCCCCATACCAAATACCCGGTTCTGCTTTACATTCACGGTTATCAAAGCTCTCAATTCCGAAATACCGAGAACCGACGATTCCTTGATCCTATTTTTCAAATACCCGGAACTGGCAGTTCATCTTCGATTTCAAAACCAAAGTTAAATACCCAGAATCGATGGTTATTAAAAAATCAAAGAACTGCCCCCCCCCCACACCATTGGACGGTTATCAAAAACAAGAACAGACCCACAGCGGTTATCAGGGTGGTTCTTAGGCTTCGTAACTGCAATTCTCAGAAAAAAATCAAAGAACCGTGTAACCACCATTCTCGTACATTTGGGAAAAATTAGATAACCGTGTTTAGGCATGTAAGGGAGCTGAAAATACAAAGGAAAAATCCAGGCAGTGCTTTACAGGAATCAGAGAACTGCTTATTCTGGTTGTTTTAGGGGACCCAAAAAAGAAAAAGAAAAATCAGAATCAAAGAACTGGTGGTTTTCATGGAAGAACCATTCAAAAGAAGCAGCCCTTTTAGTCAAACACAACAATCTGTCCCACCAGCTAGAATGGTTATTTGTGAGATGCTTGAATGTTATTGCAAACATTGAAAATAAATGTCGAGGCATTATTGGGGGTTTGCAATGCAAATTTTTCTTTCAACTCACAACAGTCAAACTAATGCACCCATAAGTAAGTACTTCTCCTCCATTATTGTGTCTCATTTGTGTTTATTATTGTTATTGTTTTTGTCTTTGTTTTGTTTGGTGTCATCCTTGAGGTGTATATGGAACTAGATGCGTAGCGTTGAAGTTGTGTTGCAAAAATAGATTCCCATTGTTTTAAGGTTTTCATTTTGAATTGTGAATTCTAAAGTTCATTAAAGGAAAACTTTTATAATTCACTAGTGTCAATTTGTAAATCAGATTTTAGATTTTATTTTTTAAATTCATCGTAAATCAAAATTCAAATGATAGATTAGACTAAAACATTAGTTTGAATGTGCATATGCATGAAGGTTTTGATTGTGATGATGTTCACTTGGAATCTAAGAACTTAACTAAAGATTCTAGGTCAATAGTTGGTTTGATTTCAATGCCAATTGAACCATTTGCATCTTAAAACATTGCAACATCCAATGATTGAAATGAGGAAATAGAAATTACATGGGAGGTTTTGAAGGTTCAACTCATCCTAAATCAAAAAACATGGGTCCCTCGCCATAGGTTGTCTCTCCCTTGCCATTTTTTTGTGGTGAATGATGGTAGTATGCCAAATCTTATTTTGCCTCAAACTATGTGTTGTGTGATTTGCCATTATGTTTGCTAAAATTATAATGTTGGTAATACCATCAAAAGGAAGAAAGTTATGATTTCTTACAACTAGCAACATGATAATACTTCTATGAAAAAACATATCTTGGGTGAGCATCCAGCTATTTGGGACAAGTGGAAAAGTGTTAATGTGGCTTTTGATTTAGAGGAATTGCATTAAAAAATGTCAAAAAGAAATCTGTCATTAGTTATGGAGCCATCACATATCATTTTGGGAATGGTGATCTTTATAAAAGGATGATGCACAACAACAAATAATTATGGAAGACATGTTGTTTGTTATCAAAGCCTATATGCATGTTTTTGTTGTAGAAAGCTAGTGGCTAAGGTGTTTGGTCATGTGTTAGAATTCCCAAGTTGTGTTTCCAAACTTCAAGCAAATGGTTCAACATGTCATCCCTTCATTGGTGGCTAAGACCATGGAATAGTATGTAATTCTCATTTTGGATTCATGTGTTACAACAATAACCTCTTTTGATTTATGGATGTCTAGATCTAGACATGAAATTTATGTGATTAATTTCATAAACTCATTATGGGTGCCTCGTGATGTGACAATGGGACTTTTTGAACCCACTAATACGTTTAGAATTGCAATGGCAACACAAGTCAAGGATCTCCTATCATTATACAATTTATTTAACAAACTAATTACCTATGTGAAGGTGAGAGCAACAATTTGTCCACCCTTGCACAAGCTTTCATTTCAAATTTTAGTTGTGGTCTTTTAGGTCTTATAATTCCTTGGCAATGATCATGTTTTGGCCATGCTTTTAGCAAAACATGCCAATATGCTTTTAATGATATTAAAGTTTCTATTGGTTTCGAGGAAATTAGCTTGAAGCCCATTCAATCTAATGTTGCAAAAAATAATTACATGGACTGAAAAGTTCAACAAAGGGCATAACGAATAGCATATGGCATGCCTTGATGTTGGGTTCTCCTATTAAAAATTAAAAACACTAATGAAGATTAGGTTTACTAGCAAGGTGATTATATTTTAGGAAACCTTGGAATATCATGATGCATCAATCTATGTTATGGGAGGCAAGAAACTCAAAAATTATAAGGTTGTGTGCCGGATACACACACATGGGCAATTTGTAAAATGGTTGCCAAAACTATGTATCCTATTTTGAAGCAAAAATCCTCAATTAAACTTAAGGATATTGGTTACTTTTTGATGCCCTAAATGTTGCCCTTTCAATTAGTGTTGTATGCAAAATCAAATTTAGCAATCTAAGATTACCCCCCCTCAATTTTCTAAAGGGGATTTTGAATTTTAATTAGGGGCATTGTGAATGCATATGATGGAAAAAGTTTAGGTTGTATTGGTTCCATTTCTGGCATTTACATCTTCTTACAATGCTAGTAAGGCTCACAACATGTCGGCATTCATGTTGGACCTGTGTTTTAAATCCCTTGATGTGGTGAAACTATTTTTTGGATAGGCAAATGTGATACAATTTGTGGTTAAGTATGATAACAAAACTTTAATGCCATTGTTGGTGGTTGCTTTTCATTTTCTAACCCCACCACTAACGACTTGACTAAAGCAGCACCAATTGATGATGATTCCATCTTTGGGATAATGACCTTAAGTGCAACCACTTTGCATGAGTTGTTGAAGAATAAATTGGGCTTATTTTGCCATTTGCATGTGAAGCCAAAAGATTATTTACTACTCCTTGACTTGGTGGAAATCCCATGAAACACAATTTACAATTTTTTTTTCATGACTTGATATATCATGAAAATTCCTAAGTCCTAGATTAAAATTGAAATAACTTTTAGCATAACTTGAGTGTTGACAAGCCTCTAGTGTTGTAGGTTGGGAGTTGACAAATTGGACAAGCTAGTGATGATAATGAAAAATTGATCAATTGATGCAAGATCAAATTACCCACAATAATGGTAGTTCATTAATGAACTCCTTATGGAAGAGGCAAATATCATTGATGAAAATGATACACTATTGAATGCAACTAGTTATTTAAATGTTGATGATGAATTGGAATGATGGATGTGAATGTTGATGAGCATTTTGCTCTATTTTTGGTGGACTTGCTTTGCCATTAAATGGATTTTTGAAGTGTTAGCCCACATGGCTAATTGTATTGGTTAGTTAAGCTAGCTATTTTTAATTATGTATGGGATCATTTTCTTGTTTTCAATTCTCTAGGAATTGGGTAAAATGTTCAATGTCCCAAACACATTTGTTTTGAAGCTTATTATACTAGTTGTTAAATCTATTCAATTTTTTTGTTCTAACTAGTTGTGTGCAAATGTGGATTTTATAGTGATTAGCAAGTGGAGTTCCTTGGCCAACTTTGCCTTTACCCCTACATTTAAATAATGGCATACCATTGTATCAATGGACTTCCACTTCCCTTAATCTATGGTTTAACAAGAATTACAATAGTTGAAGTGATTATGTTATTTTGGCAAGTCTGCAAAGTGGCCATCCTCAAGAATCTATCATGGTTTTTGATATGTTTGGGGTGAAGTCTCAATACTCCTTCATTTGTATTGTCAAAGAATTCACATTACAAGCCATTGTGGGGTCAAGGAATGTCCAAATCACTTATGGAAAAATGTTTGACCTTCATGACGTTTTTCTAGGATCTCACACAATTGGTATCATTTTTCTTTTTAGATCACAAGATCATGATAGAAAACCAAAATCTTGAAACGTGAAATGTGAAATTCAAAAATGTGAAAAAATGATAATAAGAAAATATTAAATGTGAAAAAATGAAAAAAAGACAGAAAATTGTTCCTTAAATTATTTTTTAATAATTGACCTAGGTACAATATTGATTGATTCTCAACAGGGTCTTACAAAAATTAACCCATAGCATATCAACCAATTTTTACATGTAAAATAAAATAAAATTGATACCCTTATTGGTTGATTATTTCAACAAGTTGATTTTAGGCAAGTAATAGAAAATTTGAAAAGTCTTAATATTTGATACCTTGTGTGGAATTGAAAAAATAATTTTTTTGATAACTAGTTCGGTGGATATTGAAAAAAATCAAGAACCGGCCAACATTGATTATTATTACCCACCTACCTATTGTTTAAATTTTACCTACCTAAGAGAGAAATGGATTTTTATGACAAGCCTATGCAATTATTTTTTAATCAATTACATCATATGTAATTGAAAGTCCGTTAGTAGCCTTAGACAAATCGCATGTGTCGTTATTGCAGATGACAAATGAAGTAAAAGTCAACATATATAGTTTCATCCATATGTGAAACATATGGTTTATGCGATTGCCTTGCAACTAATATGTGACTAAATTGGTTGGGCCTCACATTGTGCCATGTGTATAATTAACAACAAATCTCAGTATGACACATGGAATGTTTATTAACATAGGGAGGCCTAGCCTAGACTAATAAAGTGTAGTCTTTAGTAAATTAAAAGGTGACACATGGCAATTTATAGGCAGTCTAAGGAGGTGTATGGTACTTAAGCCTAATCCACCTAGGTAGGTTAGTAAATTGGCCTATTTATTTACCTACCTAGCATAGGTAGGTACGTCTAGGCTAGGTAGGTAGTTAAGTAACCCTAGTTTAGGAAGTAGGTTAGGTTGTTAAATCCCATTTTATTTCAAGTTTAGCTTTTAAAGGTCAAGCCTATTTGATTGGCTCATCCCAAATGGCATTTGGTGTTTAATGTTCTTTGTGTATTTTCATTGTTATAATGCACTTACTTATATAAATTACAAACTTGAAAACAAAAACAAAAAATATGGGATAGGTTTTCGGTTGCAACCTAGTTGCTTGTATTAACAACTACATATTAATTAACAACTACTAATTAACTAACTAAATTAGGTTAAGCTATCTTAAACTACATATTTAGGTCAAGTTAAAGTATGTTAAATTATGTTAGGCTAGATATTTATGTTAAATTAAAATAAGTTAAGTTAGGTTTAAAGTACATATGTAAGTAATTAGGTTAGGTTAGGTATTTAACTTAGGTTAGGTACCTAGGTTGGGTTAAAGTAAATTAAGTTAAGTTATGTTAAATTATACTAGCTTGGGTACTTAAGTTATGTTACGATATATTAAATTAAATTAGGTTAAGTAACTAGGTTAGGTTTAGGGTTTAAGGTAGATTAGGTTAAACAAAGTACATATGATAAAATAGGTTAGGTTATACACTATGAGAAATTGTGTCCTTTGCAACTTGTTTTATGTAGTTAAAAAATGTCCTTTGTAACTAATTTGCAACTAAAATTAGTTACAATGGACACTTTTTAATTGCATAGGACAAGTTACAAAGGAAATGATTTCTCACCTAAGGTATGTTAAGCTATGTACATACCTAGCTTAACTTAGGTTAGGTACCTAGGTTGGGTTGGGTTAAGCTAGGTACTTAAGTTGAGTTAGGTTAAGTTATGATGTTAAGTTAGGTACTTAAGTTGAGTTAGGTTCGGTTATGATGTAAGCTAGTTACTTAAGTTTGGTTAGGCTAGATTATATTATGTACTTAGGCTAGATTACATACCTAGGTTGGGTTAAATTAGATTGCCTAATGTATTTTTCTCCTTATGCATATATTTAATATACACATTAACATACCTTTAATTTACTTTATAAATACAACCATATACACCCATATAATACAATAACCCTATACATTTTTCATATATATATTTTTAACTATTACACCTTAGAATTTATACCCCTAGGGTTTAAACCCACCCCACACTGGTGTAATTAATTTTGGTCACTATTCAATAATGGGTCATACATGGCTGTTCTTGGATGAAAATGTTATTAGATGTTGCCCACATGGAAGAATTTTTATAAAAAAAGTTGCAATGTATTCATAAGTATGACCAAAATTACTAAATAGTTGTAAAAACAACCGAAACTAGTTGTAAATAACATATAATTGCATATAGTTGCAAATATATGGGCTACATTTTTGCCTTTTTAGTGGTAGTTAGGTAAATCATAATGTAAGAAAAAGGTTGGTAGGTATTTATAGGTAGGTGGTTGTTAGGCTAGGTAGGTAACGAGGTTTCAATATTGTAATCTTCTATGTGGTGGCATTTTTCAAGGCATATTTTTAAATTTACAATTAATAAATCAATCTAATAACCCATGTTGAGTAATATGGGACATTGGATAAGTCCTTCATGATTGCATTTGGAATGATTATAGTCATGAAAAATATAATCCTTAATGGTGTTTGCAAACTAATGCCATGAAAACAATTAGTGGCATAATGACATGGTCATTTGGACAATAAAATCATACAATCATTTACAATCATACATGACATAAATAATTATATTTTTATTCATTTATGTAGTCATAAAGACCATGTTTTGGTATATTGTTAATGTTGATGGGCAAGGACACAATAGTGTTACATCTTAATGAATGGTTATACAAATGTGTCATTAGCATAATGCATTTAATTGATTGATTTCATAAAATTTTAATTTAATATGCCCCATGTACCAAGCTCCTCCACATCACTTAACTATTCATAATGATTTTATCATCCATCCTCTTCAATGTCTATGTTTCATATTTGTTTATTCCTTGTATCACAATTTCCTAGAAGTATTATGAAGGCAAAGAATATTGAACATTTTTCCTTACATTTTTAATATATGTATAAACCATGATGTATGTGCTTGTACACCCCATCAATATGTGTTTCAAGTTTTGAGGTAAATTTGTTTCACACATTAGTTCAATTAATACGCCAATTTTATGTGTGTGTTTCATCATGTAATGCAAACCATAAAATTGGTGACATATTGCATCTTTTATACATTTTTTGAACCCAAGACCATTATTATTAAGTTTTTCCTTTGACTTTATTTCATTTGCCTTGTGTGGAGTTTTGAGGGTGTTGTTTCTTGTAGCTTCATATCCTAATTTCATAATGTATTTGTGGACATTCCTTTTCCATATTCATTTGTGTCTCACAAAAATTTGAAGAACAATTTTTTCTTACATCAATCATGTGATTACTCCTTCCCAAGGGGAATTTTAAATATACATCAAACATTCCCTTCCCCTTGGTTCCCAAAATAACCACTTCACCCACTTTAACATGCTTTAGCTTGAATAAAATTCCTTTTTTTATAAATTTGTTTCTAAAAATTTGTTCAAAGAAAATGTAAACTTTAATAAGTCTTGGATTGAACTTGCATAAAACTTCTTTATTTTTTGGAAATAAATAAAAAATTTAATCATATTTCATAGGGAAGAATAAACTTGGATGGAACTTGAAGAAAATTCTTCGTTTTCTTTGTACTAAATTTTTCATTTTTTCATTTTTCATAGGAATGTGTAAAGTAAACAATTCCTATTGAGCCATGGTCATGACCATGATCTCTTTTACATCTATTGCAATTTTCATGACACACATTCATATGACATTGAAAAACCCATACTGATTTTTCAATAGTTGCAACCAAAATTTTCACTATATTTTTAATGAAAATTTTGATAATGATGAAAATTTCTTACTTAAGGCATTTGTTGTGACATTTGATCTTTGCTACTATACCCACGAATGATAATTGATATATGTTTATTGAAACAATTAATTTTTTAATGAACCCGATAGTTTTGATTTAATTTTTTTAGAATTTGGACAATAATGAATAAATATACTAAGTCTTTAATTTGTTTGTGATGTTATTGAAATATATCCCTGGTTTGGATTGTCCTTTATACAGGGAAAGTCTTGAGTTCAATTCCTTAAAATTTCAACAATGTAGTTTTAAGTTTTTTTTTTTTTTTTGGGTACGTCTTTTTTTAAATTAAGTATTTCCAAACATTAATTATACCTATTTTTTGTCCCACAAGTTGTTGACATTTCAAAGCCCATTTCAAGTTTTCATTTGCCCATAAATTCTACATATTCATATCTAGATTCTTAGTAGGGTGAATGCAACTTTAAACCTCCCCCAAAGAAAAACATGCAAAATGTTGGTTGAAACAAAAACAAGCAAAATGTTGGTTGAAATATTTATGTAAATTGGAACAACAATTCTTTTCATTACCTTGGTGTAGGTGGGCATTGGTAGGTTGTCATTGTTAGACTCAATGACATGACCAACCCATTTTCTATCTTGTCATAATTTTTATTTATTTTGTATTTGACTTAATTTTTTTCTTTAATTGTGTCCACATCTATATAAATTGTGAAAATGGTTGCAATATTAATATGAAAAAAAAAGTGTCAATATGTAGGATCTTTGAAGCAACTTGTGTTTAAGTGCGAAGAATTTTTTGGTAATAAATGAGATAAATTATTAGAATGAATAGTTTTTTCTTGACTTATTTTGAAATTAACTAAAATATTCAATTAATGTGTTAGGCTTGATAGGGTTGTAAAACTTGTATGAGACTAATTATCATAACATGGTAGTTTGAATTCTTTTGTTTGATTTTTTTCAAGTTAACTAATAGTTAAATTTTGTAATATGATTCCATTAAGTTTATAAAAATATAAGAACACCGATAAGAACAATCATCATTATTTAATAAAATGAGTAAGTGAATTAAGGTTTAAATTAGGTCAAAAATTTCAACCACATTGCACATCAATTACCAACAAATTTTTAACCCTATCTCCATGCAAAGACAAGGCTTACAAAAGGTGTACAATTTGCTTAAAAAATTCACACACATATTGTTGAATAGCAACATCCTATCAAGTTATTTTTATCAAGATTTTTGAAATTTTAGATATTTATGCTTCATGCACTTAACTTTTGGAACTATGAGATAGTTAAAAAAAGAGTCAGTTGAAATATCCCATTGCACGTGATGATCACATGAAATTAACATTTTACATGGAATGATGAACTTGGACATATTATGACAAGTTCCATCTCCATGTGAGATGTTCATCTCTTATTTAAAGAGGAAGCCAAAGCTCACAAATGAATCCAAAAATTTGTAACAACTTGTGTGATATTAAGGTTGAGCTGAGCAAAGAGTTTGTTAATTATTATATAATATTATTTATTAATTTCTTTCTTATTCTTTCATTGTTCCATTGTCAATTTCTAACAAACATGGAGGGTCCTTGGAATTGGCTTGTGTGAAGTCTGAAGAAAAAAGCTTTGTGACAAATGACATTAATTATTAGAATTGGTAGTTGAAGAATTGTTTTTGTTTCTGACTTAAGTTAATTAGCAGTTAAATGTTGTAATAGACTTTCATACCTCTTGTAAGAATTTCAGTTCTGGACCGGCGTCAGTTAGTAAAACGAGTTAGTGAATTAGGGTTTCAGTTAGTAAATTAGGGTTGGAGTTAGGTCAAAGCCTCCGGCCGCTTTGCACATCCCTTCTTTCGCTGTGTGCTCGAAGCTCATCGGCGTTGTTGCTGCTCTGCGCAGCGTCTTCTCGGATTCTTCAACTTCCTCGGCGGTTCTTCGCGTTTCATTCTTCACCATGGTACGTGGATTATTACCTCGCACGAGTTTTGCTCATTTTATTTTTTTTCCGGTTCTTGTGATGGGAAATTTTCGCTTAGAATTGTCTTGTTTTGATTTGCGTCTGGGAGTCTTTTTTTTTTTTTGGTTGCCGTCGTTTTCGCCTCTACCGCCGTGCGGAATGCAAGGATGGCTCCTTTTCCGTTTCGATTGCGATACCTGGTGCACTTGGGGGGCGGGGGGATCTAGCATCAGATCCTGACATTGGAACGTATTTGCAGAAGTTCTTGACGTTTGTTTCACCGTTAGGGTTGCAATTCCTGATCAGTACCGCGTGTACACACCATTTGGTCTAGGATTTAGGTGAACTGTGAATGCATGCTTTCTTTGATTTCCGAAATTTCCTGCAGATAAATGTGTGGGTTTGAGGACCCGTAGTTTTCATATGGATTTTGGTAATGGACACTACAGGGGCGCGTGAGAACTAAGACGGTTAAGAAGGCTTCAAGGGTCATTATTGAGAGGTACTACTCTCGGATGACTCTTGACTTTCAGACAAACAAGAAAATTGCTGAAGAAGTGGCAATCATTCCATCAAAACGCCTCCGCAATAAAATTGCAGGATTTGCAACCGTAAGTCCCTCTATTCCTTCTCTAAGAGCTGGTAGCTTTCTATTCTTCCAAGTCAAGGGTCCCTGCATGATCTAGCTTTAGGGAGGAGGGCATTCAACCAGGTGGGTATGATCTATGATCATTTCAGTGGCAACAGGTTTTTCTCTTGCTTTTTGTAAATCACAAACTTGCTGTGTCATGGATATTACTGCAAGACAGTAGAGTTTTTTTTTGGGGTGATCAATTTTTTCACGATTGTAAGTCGTGGGAGTGTGTTGGGGTGCAGCACTTGATGAAACGTATTCAGAGAGGTCCAGTGCGTGGAATTTCTCTGAAACTGCAGGAGGAAGAGCGTGAGAGGCGCATGGACTTTGTGCCTGAGGAATCTGCCATCAAGACAGATGTGATTGAGGTAGATTCCATTAAATGTTATAAGTTACAAGCACTGATCTTTACCTGAACTCCCAAACTAGCATGCCCACTCGTAGTAGCTGAGTAATGTCTTCAGAAGGTAGTCTACACTACCCTTCTGTCAAGCAGAGTGCCATGCTTGCTGAGCTGGTAAGCACCAGAGAAAGGTAAAAGGCAGATGGTAAATGGGCTGGGAAGAAAGCCTACAGCTTGCTGCAGATGACAAACTCCAGCTTGCAGTGCAATTATCAGATTTTTAACCTCAAATCCTCAGTCACTACAGGGAAACTTCAGGCTTTATATTTGGGTATGAGCCTGAAAATTTAGGGGTACTTTTGGAGACTAGAAATTCTATTAGAGTAGCTTTCTCTGCTCTACAAAGGGTGCAGTGGAGCAGTCTTAATGATTCTTTCGGGGGGGGGGGCTGAACCAACAGGTGGACCGGGAGACCATTGAGCTTCTTGCTGCTTTGAACATGCCCCAGCTTCCTGGTGTTGTGCAGCAAGTGAGTTTACTTCTTTGTTCTCAAATTCTTTTCTCATCCCTCCAACAGCCGCACTTGTCTTTGTGCAAGAATGCATTGCTATTGTTACTTTTTTCTTTGCAAGTTCCTGCTCTTAAAAGTTCTCCATGTTGTGTCTCTTCTCTTCCTCATTGTTAAATTTCTTCTCTTTCTTTTGTTCCTCTCTCTTCTTGGTAAACCTTTAGAAAGTTGACTGAATAAGATGCATTACACTAAAGAGAGCGCTCCTCTAATGTTCAGAGAACTGTTGGGGGTCACAAAATTTCTGAAGTCTCCACTGTATAAGGCACAAAAGTAACTCAAGGAAGTGTGAAAATACTATAATTATGTTGATGCTTTGCTCCTGAATGCTGAAGTTAGCCGTGATCTCCAAGAACTCTGTTCCGTGGAACTGATACTGGTTCTGGTGGGGATTTTTCTGATTGTGAGCAGGCTGCTCCACCACCCGGTGGTGGATTTTTCAAGCCACAAGTGGGTGGATTCCAGGGTGGTAACTTCCAGGGTAACAAGACCAGAACCTAGATGAGGTTGTTTTTGCACATTTAATACCAGGCTTGTCTTCTTTGTGGAAAGAATGCTCTTTAGTTTTTTTAAACCCCGAGTTCCAACTTTGGAAGTGACCCTTATGTGATTCTTGGTACTGAAGATTTATACCCTTCACCATGCACTTACATTTGTGTTGGTGTATTTGTCAAGTGCTATTTGTGGTTGATTGGTCAGGGAATCCTGATATGGTATTAGTGCAACAGTGAGTACCTCTGGACTTTTTTCCTTGAATATGTGTTTGTCACAAATTAACAGCTTTATTTACAAACATGTGCAATTATGGTCCTCCCAAATGTGCAAGCAACTTACTGAACTTGATGATCAATGAGGCTGCTGTTAAGCATCTAGAGGTAAAGCTATGCAATTGGTGAGAATCCTGAGAGAATTTCTGCTTCTTTGAAATAGCAGAATGTGGATATGTATACCTCCTTATCTTTGAGCTGCTCTGTTTCCATCAAAATAAAGACAGTGTGAGCAAAGAATCAGTTCACAGAATGGTAGTCAATGCCTCAGACTCAAGTTGACTCAAATGAGTACCTGGACTGGAGTTCTAAAGAATTGTTGGAATTGGCATTCCTGAGTACCTGGACTGAATGTGCAGAAAACTGCTGGAATTGCAATTGCGATTGGAATTGGAATCACAATAACATCTAATCTTATGTTGTTATGGGCGAAGTTGGTTGATTCTCTGGCCAGTCCCTGGTGCTGTTCTCAAGTACCTGGAGACTGGAGGTCCAGAAAACTGCTGGAATGGGGATTTGAACTGCGATATGTTGTTATGGCAAAGGTTGCTTCAAGGTGCCAGATTGAGATCCACTGGTGTAACCCAGCACTCACAAAAGCACCTCACTAATTGTCCCACTATTCGGCCATCCAGTCCGTTGAACCGCAACTTTAGAACCCCTAACAGACTTTTGGAACTGTCAGCTATGAGGAGGTAAGCTAGCACAAGAACCAAATGGAAAAAGTGTCTGGTCCACCACTGACCGTCCATCCATGGTGGTGTGTTGGTGGGTGCAGGTTCACTCTGGCAGTCTGAATCAGTGTTTTTTACACCGACAATTTGTCGGTTCTTTTACCATCAAAATGGAAAATTTTGGAATTTTATTTTTGGGTAGGCCTAATGTAAATTCAGCTAGTTTTTTTATATTTTTGGAAAATATAATAATTATTTTGAAATCAGAAAAAAAAATCATAAATTTGAAAAGAAAAAAGAAAAGAAAAAACCCTTGTGAATATAGGCCTGGGTTACCGATCCCACTGTGAGCAGCAGCCCCCTTGAGCGTGTCAGCATTGTGGGTGGGTTGTCAAAAACAACAGACGCTCAACTCTCAACGTTCTGGTTTTGGGTTCAAACCCCATTGCTGACAACATGATCATCACCCCCACAACACTGGAAACGAACGAACCTACTACTTCAGATTCACTTCCTTTTATGCTTTGTGTATTTGAATTTGTATACTACTTCAGATTCACGCCCGTCAATCCTAGAAAATCCTATACAGAACTTCCTTTTCTGCTTTGTGTGTTTGAATTTGTACTTTGAGCGCCATCGCTGCTGCTGATATACGTTACCCATAACACTGTCTTCGATTCTTATTTGCTGCGTCAGCTAAACCCATTTAATTATTTTCGAATTTTGAAGAACCCATCACTGACTCTCTCTCTCTCTCTCTCTACACTGCATTTTGTCCCCTTGTCTGAACGTCCATTTGGTGGGCCAGGATGAACCAGCATCTACACCGGTTACCTTGACCTTTCTGTTTGAGGTCAATTAGTTAGTTGCTGTTTTTAACCCAGAAAATCTTTAAATTTGGACTTGGAGGCAGGTGTTTTATTTAAATACTTTTTAATAAAAAAAATTAATTTATTTTCTACTTTTGTGATATTGAAAATTCTGCAACTTTTTTTTTCCAAGAATAGCAAAACTATTCAAATTTGCACCAGAAAACACATTTCTCCCAACTTCTCCAAATTGTTTGTGGGCAAAAGAATTACTCCTTTGGAGGTCCTGATTTTGTCTTCGACTGGGCTATTTTAGAACATTTATAAAATAACTGGAAAAAAAAAAGAATTGGGGATTTTTGCCATAGTACCAAGTGTAGTAGGTGCCTGTTCTGTGTAACCTACTACCTGGAGGTTCTGGAGCTTTTGATTTGTCCTCCACTCAGCATTCATCAAGCATAACCTCTCACCCTTGGTTTCACATGCATGAATCATCCGGACAAAACCTCAGATAATGAGTACTCATCCATTGAGAATGAGGGTTACACAACTTTTCATCCATAGACAAGAGGGTTATGTCTGGTGACCAGCTTGAGGTCATTGGTTATCAGAACTTACCTTGTGGATTAGCTATTTTGGATAACCCATGACCTCTCTCCGGTAACCTAGTCCCTATAAGGTAGACACTTAAGGCACTTACCCTGGTAACCTAGTCCTTATAAGGTAGACACTTAAGGCACTTACCCTGGTAACCTAGTCCTTATAAGGTAGACACTTAAGGCACTTACCCTGGTAACCTAGTCCTTATAAGGTAGACACTTAAGGCACTCACCCCACTAACCTAGTCCTTATAAGGTAGACACTTAAGGCACTCACCCCACTAACCTAGTCCTTATAAGGTAGACACTTAAGGCAC
>Ga0116231_10005048_pt1 | contig 26296 bp, 22 predicted proteins | sample S1TSphgellanicum_2_FD_89695 | JGI IMG/M metagenome (GOLD analysis project Ga0116231, IMG submission 89695) | Host-associated microbial communities from peat moss isolated from Minnesota, USA - S1T2_Fd - Sphagnum magellanicum MG | ecosystem: Host-associated > Plants > Peat moss > Unclassified... | reverse complement strand
TCATTCACTCTATGTGCGTAAAAGTGATGAGGGCATTGTGGTCATCACTATCTATGTGGATGATTTGATTGTTGGGGGTGACAATGAGAAGGAAGTTGAGCATGTAAAACGTCTCCTTAAGCAGAAGTTTGACATGAAGGATCTGGGTGAGCTCAAATTCTTCCTAGGCATTGAGGTCATCAGGACGCCTTAGGGTATATGGTTGTTACAGCGACAATATGCATTGGACATGCTATCCAAATATGGTATGCTTGGTTGTAAGCCCATTTCTGTACCACTGAATCAGAATGGCAAGCTGAGTGCAAATGTAGGTGAGGTTTTAGAGGATGCCACTATGTACAAGAAAATAGTGGGCAGTCTTATCTACATGACGATCACCAGGCCGGACTTAAATTACACAGTTGGGTTGGAGAGCCAGTTTATGTAGGTTCCTCGGAAGCCACATTTGGATGGTGTGAGGCACACACTACGCTATGTGAATGCCACAACAGATTATGGTCTCTTTTATGAAGCTAGCATAGAGTTGCAGGTGTATGGATACATAGATGCTGATTGGGCTGGTAGCATCTCAGACAGGAGATCTACTAGCGGTTTTATGTTCTCTTTTGGGAGTGCTACTGTTACTTGGAGTAGCAAGAAGCAGCCGACAGTTGCCTTGTCGAGCACAGAGGCAGAGTACAGGGGTGCTGCGATGGCAGCATGTGAAGTAGTTTGGCTCCGCAAGCTACTTGGAGATTTGGGGCTGCATGTGGACAGACATGTTGTCATATATTGTGATAACCTTAGCAGTATTCAGCTAGGTAGGAACCTAGTGTTTCATGCACAGACTAAACACATTGAGGTTCATTATCACTTCATTAGGGAGAAGGTCTTGGCATGTGAAATTGATCTTACTTATGTCAACACAAAGGATCAGGTTGCTGACATCTTCACCAAGGTCTTGGGAGCTAAGAAGCATCGCCGATTCTGCAACATGCTTGGAGTGATGGAGTTGGAGTTGAGCTTGAGGGGGAGTGTTGAGATGTCAAGCTCAACTAGAGCTGACATTCATGATGTGCCTCAGTGACCGTTCTACATCGATTGGCGCGCTTAGTGACCGTTCTACGTTCACATCGACTGACGTGCGTGCGACGGATCTTCACCACTGTTTTTTTTTGAGGACTTGTCGTCTGTGGGCGTGGGTGTTTGCAAGAGCTCAAGCTCTCTCCCCCCCCTATCTTTTCACAAATGAAGTCAATGTTCCATTGGAGAAGAATTCAAAAATGGAACTTACCACTTAACTTAGAATTGAAAATTAGATGGAGTCGGTCCATTTCAAAATGACCATCCATGGATTAAACATGAAAAAAATTACTGTATCCAAATAGAGGAACATGCTTACACAACTTGAAGGCAAGAGGGGATGGTTTTGACATTTTTACAACTTTCAACTCGATACAAGATAGAGGAGTGCTTAACAACCTCTAGTGATCATCTTACACACATTATTAGCAAGTGTATGGCCTGAATAGCTCATGAAGAATTAGATGTCTAACCACCAACACACGCAGCTCTAAACATTGACTTGAAAGGAAATTCTACCCATTGCAAGAACTTGGTGGCCTGTCAATTTGAAACCAGCATGTCTGTAGTTTTGGGGTGAAATGAGCATTCTTTAGACTCCTATGGCAAGTCAAACATCATATACTCCATGCAATACAAGCTACCTACTTGTGCATGGCATGCCATTACCCTCAGAAGTTGACCATGCCATCAACAGGGGAAATATTAAGGTCCAAAAGTTTTTTGATAAATGCAGCTTGATTCACAGTAATACTGCCCTGAAAGGCGTCTTGCTTTCCAATTCTTCTAGGGTAACCCTTTTTCAACCTTGCTCTTGAGCCACCAAGATGGTCAACAGAAACACGATTCCTTCTGCTGAATTGCTGTAGTCCTTTAGGCTTAACATTTACAGAGCCTCGATACATCCCCAAAAAGGAATTTGGTTCACAACTTGCTCTAATAGTCCGTGGTTCACTTAGCACACAAGGTGTGCTAGTACCATCAGTGGTTTTCTCGCAATTGTCACCCCATGCATCATCTTCAGAGTATGCCTGCAATGCGGGTCCTTGCTGGGATGATCCAAAACACTCTCCTTGACTTGGCATGCACCTCAAGGACTCCAATGTCAGGGATCCTCTTGCACTTTGTTGAGGCAATACATCCTGAGAATCAACCATTCAGCAAATTAAGAAACTGTGGAACAAAAAATACGAGACTAATTGAACAATAACAAAACTACAAAAAGCTGATGTATTGTGGACATAAGGGACTTGGATAATGAGATTTAGAAGCACAGAAACTACAAGATGTTATTAATTCATGATAGCTCTTGCAAAGGAACTCCCAAATTAAAAGCAATGTCATTTTACCTGGAAATTTGCAAGTGCAGAAAGACCAGATGCTTCCTCTCCAAACTCCTTGCCAAAATACTTTTCAAGACCTTTTAGTTCTGTGGGGCATTTGATCTCCAAACCAACTGGTGGCATATTTCGTGTTTGTCGACGATGTTTTGTGGCCATGGGTGAAACACTTTGTATAGCTTCAGGATAAGTTAGATCCCCATCTAAACTAAGCCCTAACTTTGTTCGTAGCATTTTATTCTCTTCTCGCAAGTGTGCTATTTCCTTTTGAAGTTTCATCATGATCTGAAAGGAGGATTCCAAAAGGAGAGCACATTATACACATATACTAACAACAAAACACAGGGGTTAAAACTAAGCTGCCACACCTGAACATAATACATATGGTGTAGACAAATATGGGTCAATCAACTTTCATTGTCATCATCCCCCTATTCCCATGTTCAATTCTACAGCTTATGAAGGTCATTGGGTCATTGAATGATTCAAGTGCTTGTTGAAGGTACATGATACAGCCTCCAGTTTCAATCAATCACATGACTCCATATATGATATTACTTCTTGAGTCAATACTTTGGTGTTGTTGTGCTAGTCATGACCTTTTGGTGCTTCATGTGTTTTAAAAATTATCTTGATGTACACAGTCTAAACAGAGGAGGATGATTGTATGTATGGCAATGGAGCATAATTTGTGTCTTAACCCATTCCTTCTGTTAAAAGTGGGCACTTTCCAACCACCTTAATGATGCATTAGGGTTTCCAGTGTTTTCCCAAGAAAACAAAACATCTCCTTTCAGAGTGTTCTGATTGTGCAAATTAAGGCAAACTAAATGCCCAAAAATGAGGCCCAGCACCCTCCAAATTTTATTGCACAGTGATTAGCTTATGTCAATGAATAAGGAATGGTTAAGCTCAACAGAACTTATAAAAGAAATACCTTGTCACGGGCATCCATGTTGATTGAAGGAGCATTGACAATATTCTTGGCACATGTTGCATAGTGTAAGGTACTGAGTGTTTCATCAACTGCAGAGGCAGCAGATGAGACACAAGCTATCATGAGGGCCAAGCTATTTCCTCCAAGACTTTCCATCAATAGCTTTGTCAGCATACTTTCCCTGTGAAACATGTAGATGGATAAAAGAAAAATGGTTAGGGTAGCACACAGTTAGAATCTGTCACAAGTGAGTTTGTTCTCCAATAACTTATCTAGTAATCTCCAATAGATCAATTAATGTGAGCTAGAACAAGGAGAATGGGAATACATCATTGTTTGCAAAGGTGAAACCATCAGTGGTAAGTTTATTTTGTCCTTTCTCTATGTCAGGTTATGGAAAGATATTCACAAGCTTCTTTTGGGCAGTCATAGTAGCCTTCATATGACAATTACAAGGTTTCAATTCCTGAAATTGAGAATCAGATATGAAAAAGCTGTGTATCAACACACTAAGTAGGTAGCTGAGGAAAGCCTCATCAGCTACCAAAACATGAAGCAGGGTCAAAACATGGGCAAAAACAAAAAATGTGCTGCTAGGACACTTAATCCAGGGCACCGCAAAGAAAAATGTTAAGTAATCTGTGCACAGATTGTGTTGTGACCAAGGAAAACCAAATTTTCTCGATGAAACTCCATGCATTTGGTAGAAGAATCTAACCTGTATGGCACCACATCACCTTTCTTGCCTTCACTCAAAGCTGAAATGACCTGCAGAAGAACAATGGATAGGACGGTAAACTTCAAGGCAGTCCAGGGTTGCCTCAAGACTGCAGAATCAAGACCAAATGCACTTCAACATTTGAAAGTTTGGATAACTTTTTCCTAGATATGAGAAAACTTACTTGTATATTATATGATTGGAAAGCTCTCTTTCGTAATCAAACAGCATGTCATAAGGAAAACAAAAGTGGTACCAAACAGAGCAAATACTCCAGACAGAAAGTATGACTTACTTTTCCAAGTGTGAATAGAGAACGATTGATGCTACCAGTTTCCTTCAGCATCTCACCAGAGCTTTTGCTTTTTTTAAGTCTTTCACTCCCTGCAAGATCCACAAAAAGCATGCGACCATACCTGCAAATTTATGGGGGATCAGAATCAGGCAACCTAAACCATGTAAAAAAGATGTCTAAAGAGTTGTCAAGCCATCACACCAAAGAAAGGGTGTCTGCTGAGGGTTGAAAGAAATAGAGTGGGAGGTTAACATAGACTACAAGCACATGTTTTCTTTTCTACATCAGCATTGAATCAAATGTGGATTTCAGAGGATAGTATAGCAGGTATGACTTTGTGACTAGGAAAGTAATTTGGTCATATTTATGGAGATCTGAGCTGATCATGCAACAGATGTTTCCACACATTAAGAGCTTGAAGTCTAAGGCTTGTAATGGTTGAGGTATACCTCACAATGGGATGTCCATCTCCAGTGATGTCACAAAGTGAGTCCACATGGAGTGTCATGATGCAATGGCTACGACTACTATCCTTGTTCAACTCATGTGAGCCAACCTGCACAAATGTGGTTTTCCACAATTTCTTACAATGCAGTAAAAATTTCTTTCTCCCATGAAGTCTCATGAAGCAAACATATCCAGTACACTTTCAAATAAGATGTAGCTGGATATTTTTAACCTTTCGGTTCTTGCCACCTTCATTGAGAACAGAGAAAACATCCTCCAGTGTATCACAATCCACCAACAAAAGGTTTTCTACATAGAATCCATCTCTGGAGCTCCATTTCACATCCCTTGGTGCAGCATCAAGACGAAGTAAATCATTCACCTGCCCCAGGTTTGCAATCTCATACAAAATCTGCTGATGTATAATTTGTGGCATGTGCACCCTTGGAATCACAGTTGCTTGGTACTAATTTGTTTTGTTGATGCAGCTATTTCTATTACCAGTTCAGCACTTAAGACTAGCCCCAATTGATGTGGATCTCTGTACCTGTTCACAGTAGATTTCAAAATATGAAGCTCTCAATGTATAAGGCTTTGTTTGGTCCTTGTTGAAGGAGCGAGCTTTAATGGCTTCAAATAGATAAATTGCAGACCGTGCAATAAGTCCATCATCCCCCCAACAATCCTCATAGCCTTTTTTATCATGCATTCCCTACAAGGAAGACAGAAAGCCCAATCAATATTCTTGAGTACAATGTAAGGTAGGTCAGACTCATGGGATATTGAACCCAGCATGAAGGGACAAAAAAGATAGTCCACATCTCAGATAACTGGTGGTCTGTTGGTCTACATTGCTTAAGGTATTGGCCAATGACAATGTACACCACAAGAATAAACAGCAATCAAGAAGACAACAAGAAGCATATATGTTATTGTGTCTGAGTGGACCTAACCTCTTCTCTCCCAGACATGGTGAAAGTCTTTCCAGAGCCAGTTTGCCCACATGCCATGACTGTAGATGAATAACCTTCAAGCACCTTGTCTAACAATTTCTTCATCTCCACTGTTTGCATGACTTCATGTTGTTCAGCTGCCGGGCCAACACATCCATCAAACTGCCATCATGTGATTCATCAATCAGAATACTTGATCAATTGTTGCAAACAACATTGCACGTGGAATCCATGCGACTCAAAAAGAAAGAGTTCTATACCTGTCACACTAGTAATCTACCATATCCTCTTCTCAGACACACCTTCGAGAGTACATACCTAAAAGTCATGCTCATAACATTCCTAAAAGTTTTGCACACAGCCCCCTTCACAAATTTGCACAGAGACCACCTAAAAAATCTGCAAAGTACAAAGTTTAAATTTTCCATAAGGATATTGCAAACAGAATTATACGGGACATTGATGTTTCCTATGATTTAAACCTTCTATTTGCACACTTTCAATGGTAAAAACTGTGGCTCCTTCCTGTGCAAGTCTCTGTCTATGTGGGGAGGTTCAGATGTCAGTTCATCAGAAGCTCAGAGAGCTTTATTGTGCACTTACAATGGCCAGACACAATACAAAACCAATTGCTTTGTTATGTCCTCTCGACACCATGCAAAAAAACTAGGATTATTGTGAGTAACATGGAGTAGCTGCTGCTGATATCCAACTTACTTGAAAAGAGCGAGTTGTTGTGTTGTATCCATATCCTTGCTCCACAACCTAAACAGGTCACAAAATATTTCACAAAAGCAAATCAATATCCAATGGCATGACATGACATACTGTGGACAATGACAGCCAGCTCAATGTCAACTAATTGAAAATGCAAGACAGAATTGCACCTAAACCTCAAATGAGATGCAGAAGTGCAAAGCATGGCAACTTGAAACCAAACACACATGACACATTTAAATATAATAACATGTACCATAATGAATTAGGCAACAGAATCTGGGATTGTATGCATTGAATGTATGAGTTCCTCAGATGTCTGTCTTGTAATTACCATATGTACACTGCCATAAAGGATCTGTATATGTTCTGTTTATCTCTCCCATAAATTTTGTCTCTGAGAAATCCACATGCATTGATTGTAGCTTTGGAACTGGGAGCACAGGTTCAAGGCCCCTGAAGCTCCATATCTCAAGCTTTGCTATTTTGTGAGACTTTGATTGTACATATTGAGTTGATGCCTCCTTTTACTTACCTTCACAGAGTGTTCGTCCCTTGCTATGTGGACACAAGAAGTTTCTCCTCGAGCATACTCATCCTTTGAGAGAGGCCGTATCCTTACATACACCTTGATGTTGTTTGCAGATCTGAACATGTCAGAACCAGGTGACCTGGGACAAGTGTTGCCTGCAGCAGCAGGACATAACACAAACTTCTTTTCACCAAATGATGTAGCAGTCTTACAGAATAAAGCCAAAAGCATGAGATGCAGTCTGAACTTGTACATTTATTATTCCCTCCACAAACTTGTGCAGTGGAGTCTGGAGATAATAATAAGTGCTTAGTGTGCAAATGGTTCTTGTCACTGCAGTCACCATGAGAGAGATGTCTTACTTGCAGAAAAATGCAATCATATTCCAAGCATGTGCAGGTTTTCAATGCAATTCAAGTGTAGAAGGTGCCTCACAAATGAATTGAAGTGGAGAGTCTGGAGGTTGCTGAAGCATGGAGAATGATGAAGCTAATGATATTTTGACATAATTTACTGTGACAACAAAGTGCTTCATGAAGAACGTCATGTACTGTGACGACAACAAAGTGCTTCATGAAGAACGTCATATACTGTGACAACGAAGTGCTTCATGAAGAAGGTCATGTACTGTGACAACACAGTGCTTCATGGAGAAAATCATATGCTGTGACAAAGGACTTCATGAAGAACTATGTGCGAAGGAACAGGTTTACTACCTTCTTCCTTCTCATTTTGATATTCGTTGCCGTTCTCTCGTGCCTTGAATGACTGTGTCGCCATTTTATCTGCTTCTTATGCGATCTCCAGTAGGAGGGAATAGTGTTGTTCCAAACAGTTTTGGCAAAATCCAATTCTTACACTTCCTTATGATGGTACTCTTTCACGAGGTTACTATCAACGTTGCTAGGATTCCAACACCATACTATGGTATGCACCATTATCTGCCGTGTCTGGAACACTGCAAAAGCTGCTGCACAATCTCACTTGCCTTCTTCATCTATGTTCCATAATCCTGATCAATGACCAAATTCCAATTTGTCTCTCTACCAAGGCGTGAAGAACTTGCTTGCTGACTTCTCAAATCAAGCTCCAAACCTTGGCATCGATTCTCCTCCTCCTCCTCCTCTTTTCCAAGCATCTCAAACTTGTTGGATTCATCCTAACTAGTGACAGTCCACAATCGAAACAAGAGGGAAGGTATAGTGTACTTCTCTGTTTCCTGAATGTTGCTCAAAGCCAATTGCAATATCACGGTTTGTGTTTCCTATCCTTGTTATAGATCCTAATTTGCAGTCCCATCGCCTTCTCCATTTCTTGTCTGTATCTGAAGTTCAATTCTACACTGATGTCTTGTCGTAAATCTGGTCGTGATCACGGTGTCAGAGTCCTGTTGAACACAGGAAACTAGTCCTCAGGAGATCGGGGCAGGTGCAAATCTGTACAGGATTCCTTTCTCAATTCAGCGATTTTTGTCTTGCATGAATATGAAGCGGCCCTTGTCTGCCCTAACCTAATCGAGCAGCAGCGCTTGATCTTTGCAGATCCTTTCCGTGCAAGCATTCCGCTTTCTTTTTCATGATGTTCAACAAGCTGGCTATCTTGCGAGAGACGACTTTGAGGGAGGGATATGTAGGAAGCAGAAATTTTTATACGTACAATCGACAACACAGCAGTTGGAGACTACTTCCGCTAGTTTGATTCACCGCTCCGCATGCAAACTTTAGATCGATTGTTCAAACTGCAAATCTGCAAACTTATTTTCCGTGGGTGGTAGTTGAGTTCCCTAGAAAGTCCAGTCTTTTGGGGATGTACAACAAAAGAGAGATCTGCGGAGTCGGGACGGGCGCGCCTGGAACAGAGAGTGCACTGCACCAAATTGGGTGCATTGAGAGAGCCGCTGACCATCGGGAATATGCATGCCTTCCACAAAACTCTATCAGAAAAAAAAACCTGGGCAGACAACAACAGAGGTTGAATTAACAAAGGATCAATGAAATATGACAAGAAAGCCCAGCATGTGCAGTTTTAGCACCGTGGTCAGAGGGGAAAATTGGTAAGGACTGGGGGTGTTAGAGGTGTGTGAGGTGAAGGCAGTTGGTGGCTTGTGCCAACCAACTACCTCTTTTCACACAACCACAAACAACCCTACATGTTTTACACTCACTGCAGCAGCCACCCAGCTGGTGTCAACTCCAAGCAAATCCACCTCTGTAAACAAATACTGAGTTCCCCCGGGATGCAGGATTCTTGTTTCCACTTTGTGTCCCACAGGAGCAGCTGTAGGATTCTAGTTTCCACTTTGTGTCCCACACGAGCAGCTGTAGGATTCTCATTTCTACTTTGTGTCCCACAGAAGCAGCAACAACAAAGACACACAAAGATGCTAGCAAAAGCCAGCAAGCCAGTAGGCTAAGTAAGCCATCAATGCCACTAAGCCATTTACTTTGCTGCCAGTACCCATTTCAGGGATTTTGGTGAGCCTCAAACTGTTATAAAGGAGATTGGTATTCGCTGCAAGACCTGGATGAATCAATCCTTTCCTTTCAGCAAAGAGATAGATTGGCAAGTGAGATTGCTTTGATCTCAAATCAATAAACAGTATCATTAATATCAATGTGAGAACCCTTGAAGGATTTTTTACACAAATTTTTTCCACTTTACAAATGCCCCTCCATGTAGTGTCCTAACTGTTCAGAAAGCATCAGTTAATACATATCTTCAGCACTGGAAATAATCTTTCATCTGCTGCTTTCACTGATCATTATTATGTCAAGAGAACAAATACAATTTCATGATATCAAGGTGCTATAGTGACTGACTGTGACTGACTGGATAACCTGTATCCTTTTAAGCTACAGAATACTTGCTGGAAGCTGATGGCAACCCATGAAAGGGTGAAAGAAAAACAGAAACAGTATCTCTCACTTATCCTGGAGACCAATGAGCTGATCAACAATGCTGGGATCTGCCAGTGTACTGATGTCACCTAGTTCATCCAGCTGTTTGGCTGCAATTTTCCTCAGTATTCTCCTCATGATTTTCCCACTCCTTGTTTTAGGTAGGCCAGGGGCCCAATGGATCTTGTCTGGTGCTGCAAATGGTCCAATCTAGCACAAGACAGAGCACCGATATTCAGGTCAAATACACAATCAAGCAATGGCATGCACAACTATTAGTCTACAACTACCTCTTGGTGGGTTCAGAATCCAGCAATTTGAAGTCTTGGCAAGTGGCACAAAGAGATGCCATAGCATTCACTCTTAAAAGATGTGAACTCCTTATCCTTACAAATCAGACCTACTTGTAGATGGGATTTAGAAACAGCTGTTAGCCATAAATGTCCACGTACATGGGTGCGCACAGCATTAACCAGACTTGCCCGAAGCTGCTGACTGTACTCCACTCCCTCAAGAAGTGTGACAAAGGCATATATGCCTTGCCCTTTTATCTGAAAGCAATAGAAATATCATTGTCAGTATCAATAACTTTCACTACAATTTTGAAGTGACCTCAGTAACAAATAGGACGTTGTACAACAGAAACAATTGCACACCAGTCAAAATTCAGTTTCTCAATGGAAGTTGGGACATGTAAGTGAATATTCCAAGCCTTGGATTATTGGCACCAGAGCACCCTCATGTGCTATTGGCCTTACCAAGTATGTGGTGATTTGGTGTGAAGGATATGGAGGGTGTAGAACCGGGGAAGCTAAGTACATGAAGACCAGCTAGCTGAGACAATTCAACTGGAGAATCCCATGTGCCTGGGATTGAAGTGGCCCTTGATGACTTTGGATAAACATTACAGAGCAATGTGGCACAAGCAAGATCTATTGATATGAAGTGCAGAAATTTCTTGTAGAGCATACACACAAAGGGAAACCATGTACCAAAAAGATGAAAAAAGTGAAGTGTCAACAGTAACTACAACCCAAGAGAAATGATCTACCTCATGATCAAATCCAACAACAGCTGCCTCAGCACATTGTGGATGAGACACCAGAGCTGACTCAACCTCTGCTGTGCCAATCCGGTGCCCACTAAACCTCCCACCACAAGAACCCAGTCAGAATCCATGCTTAGTAAAGAAAATGCCAAAGCTACCTAGAATGGACTGAGTTGGTGCCAACTTATAAGCAGCAACCAAAATGTGCATGTTAGAAGGCATGGCATAGGTTGCCCACTATTGAGAAGAAATTAAGAAGGAAAATTAGCATGAAAATCTCAATAAAAACACACCTGACATTGATCACATCATCAACTCGTCCAGTGAGCCAATAATAGCCATCTTTATCCCTGCCAACAGGATCAATTTTGCTTCAAAAAGCTCCAGAGAGATAAAAACATGATTTAAAGAGTTTCACAGCACCAAAAATTCTCATCATGGCAGTTGCTCAACAAAACAACCCAGGGTTGAACAAACAGAGTTTCAACTTGACCTATCTGCCATGCTATTTAGCTAATATGGGCAAAGTTCTATTTGATATATGATCAAAAGATGCAACTCTGATATCCTGGTGAAACCTTGACCAGATACCATGACAATGTCGAGTGAAGGAAACTATATGTGAACTAACAACTGACCTGCGGCAACCATCACCACTAAAGTAAAACCCTTTAAATGGTGCAAAATATGTTGTTTCATAGCGTGCATGATCTCCTTGAAGGGTCCTCATCATGCCAGGCCATGGTGCTTTGATACACAAATAGCCACTGCACTCACCAGAAATCTCAAGTCCATTCTCATTCACTATTGCTGGCTGTCAAAGTAGCAGATGCATTAGTACCTTGGAGAACCAGCTTGCCAGATACGAATAGCAGAGAACAGGTACCACATTGAAGTTTTCCCAGCTGAGAAAGTTGTAAGAAGAATCTGTAATATAGTGCTCTAAGAGAGTGTGAGGCACTTGCTCTGGACCGTCAACATACAAACTGACAATTTATAGTACATTGACTTGGGGACAAAACTGTATTGAAGACTTGACTGCAATTGAAGACAACTGCATTGTACCTGGACACCAAAAAATGGGAGGGTTGCAGAGCCAGGTTTCAGTGGCCAACCACCTGGCAGTGGTGTGATCTGGGTAGCAACAGCACCATCCACTTCTCTTAGCAGAGATACACAAATACTTAAACAATCTAATTTCTAATAGTGGAGCTTCTAGACAGAGATTCTCACAATATGTCAAAGACATTTACCATGAAGCCACCCGTCTCAGTTTGCCACCAGGTATCTGATATAGGGCAACGTGAATCACCCACCACATCATAGTACCACCTGCCCCCAACAAAGTGAACATCTCTCCTTGAATATCACTAACAAAAGTGCATGTGGGCTTGGTCATCCATGCATTGCAGATCAATAAACCAAATTGACCATAATGGCTTTACAGTATCTTCAAATGCAGAGGACTCGGCTAAAATAAGATCCAGCATGGGCAGCTATTCAATGTTATCTCTCTAGTTACTGCAAGTTGTTTTGCAATATGGTCCATCCTTACTGATGTAGTGTGAATTGGACAGACAAGCAAGGAAATACACCCTGGAGGGAGATAAATGGAGGAAGGGTTTACAGTGCCTTGCCTCCAAGCACTTGGATTGATTGGCTCTCCCACACTCCCCAAGACTCGTAGTGACTTCCGTGAATGCCGCTTTACAGGCTGTTGACAAAATTTACAATGATACATTATCAGCTGGCTTCCACAACAGGAGGGAAATTGTGATTGAGTGTCCCCAATTTGAAAAAGAGCTATACTTCTTTTGCCCTGCAACACATGCTTAGAATTTCCAAGTCAAGGCAAAGACTTACATAAACATTGTGAATCAACTGCATCACTAACATACCTCATTGCCAGACCGCATGAGAGAGCGGATTGCAGTAGGAGCAGTGTAGAAAATGCTAACTTTATACTTGTCAACAATCTCCCAGCAACGTCCTGCATCTGGATAGTTTGGCACCTGCCCATGAATTCCACCCAATCCATCTAATGTAAAGAGTATGACATAGCCTTCATGCCAACTACTTGGAAATCACTCGGTGAAAAGAAGGATGAAAACGAGTCTAAGTGGGTAGAGGGATCAGATGCACAGAACCAACACTGCTCATCTCTCATCAGAAAACACATTCCAAATGTCCAAATCACCTGAGCAATTTGTCCATGACATAACCACAGATGCTTCCAAGCTCAAACCCAGGAGCTTATTCCACCAACCAACATATACTTAAGTATTGGACATAACTGTTGCTTTTGATCGTACATAGATTGAGACACACCAGACTTGCAACAACCCCAGTTTGTACAACCTTAATTGATGTATTCTACTAAGCACAGCACATCATGAACTGTAAGATACTTACCCCTTCAAAAACAACTATGGAGGCTCCATTGAGTAATGGGCCATATGTAAGGTAGCTGTGCCCTGTGATCCACCCACAGTCAGCTGTGCACCTGCACATTCACAAGTTTCTGTATAAAGGACACAATTGTCTGATGAACCTTTGCAGCAAGAATTTTCAGACGTACTCATCTTCATGCATCACTCTTGGATTCAAGACTTGATACAAGCAGGAGGTATTCACCCAGATGTATTGTGAAGAACACTTCCCAAAGCTTGCCACCTTGTGGGCAGCTGCCAGAGGTTATACATAAGAAAAATACATTTTAGAAGCCAATTAACCACTTTCTACAGTTGATAGAAGAAATACCAATAAATATCATCATCATGATAGTCAAATGCATATTTAAAGGTTGTAGCCGTATAGACCATATAACCTCCTGTTGTGTGCAATACACCCTGCCAATTTGTGACAAAAGAGACACACAGAAGAAATTGTCAGTGGTTTATAAGCATGCAGACATCATTACTTTTCTTTCCCAGTTCAAGTGCTCTAGTTTTCATGCAGCCTACAATCACAAAAGGTCCATTCTGGTACACTTCATGGACTAGGCATGAAATGTCAAACATGAAATTTTTATTTGACAGAGACGGGAATATGAGAGAAGAGTAGTTCTCATAGCATTTTTCATGTGATGACAGATAGATCATGCATCAAATTTTATCCCTTGTCATCAGGAGATTTTGTGAAAGGTTTTCAGAATAAGAGCCAAGAATTCAGTTGAATGTACTTTTGGCTTCCCAGTGCTCCCACTTGTGTAAAGTAGGAACAGAGTGTCTTCTGCATCCATCCATTCCACTGCACTCTCCTTTGGATAGTTTGGTACAACATCCTGCAATGTTTGTTTGCATCTTCATATGAGAAAAGATGACAACTACCCAATGTGGGAAGGCATAGCAATTGGTAAGGAGATTCCAGGAAAACAGGTTCCATCATCAGCAATATAGACCAATTATGCATAAAGATGACTCTTGGCTGAAAGGGCAGTATTTCCACACAGAGAATAATATCTCTCTGATCTAGGAATCCAACAGAGACTTATCCAGGGCTATAAGATCAGAAGATAGAAGAGAGGGTAGAGAGCAGGTCAGTAGACCTTAAGATGCACAATTGAAAAAACAACATATCAAATGTACAAACCATTAGAACTTTATGAGGTTAGATGTTATTCCTGGGAGCAACAACCTGCCACCAGATATCTCGGCCTTTTTGCCATGCTGTGTCCTCCCTCTTGACAGCTGAGTCATTTGCATATGTCAAACATGTACCTGTGCATAACAACCATTAATGCTTGTGTGGCCCCTTTCTTGCCTCGTTCTTAATGTTGCTGCATTTTCATGGCAAAAATCACAACCATTAATCTTTGCCTCATTCTTAATGTTTATGCATTTTCATAGCAAAAAATGTTCTAATGACACAAGTTCTGACCACTGCAACAAAATGGGACCCATGTTCATGGGCTGTTGGGCAAAGTGCGAGAAATTGGGGACTACTTGTAAAAGGCGAAGGAGGCACAGGGACAGATGTGCTCTTCATATTACTCTGGAGACAATAACATTTTAGAGAAGACATTTTACAGACTGGTGTACTACTGTAAAGGGCATACCAACTGCAAACCCTTCACTGAGCACACGTTGCAAGGCATCATCAACAATTTCCTTGAGTTTGATAACTTTGGAACCTTGACGGACACCACTGGTTGTCAGTACAAAATTGGGCCTGCAGTCCAAGATTCGCTGTGATAGTGCCTCTGCTGAAAACCCAGCAAAGACTACCTGCTCACAAATGCACCTCAACCTTGTAAGTGTGGAGTAAATAACTATGAAGAAAATCTGGTCCAGAAGGCAGAAACATGCACAGCATAAGTCCCAAAGCTGTATCACCCTACACCTCAACATGATGGCAGACAGAGAGGGTTATGACATTATGCCAGAAGCAACAATGATGTGCAACAAGGGACCACATTCTTACTGAGTGAACAGCTCCAATACGTGCACAAGCAAGCATGGCAATGGGCAGTTCAACAAGCATGGGCATGTAAATAGCCACTGCATCACCCTTCTTCACTCCCTGATCCCGCAGGTAATTTGAAAGCTGCAAAAGGCTCCAATGAGGCATATCTATGAGATGGCAGAGAAGACTCCACAAGAACACTTTGAAGGTAACTGTTGTATCACTCCAGCAAAAAGAGTAACACAAAAAGAATGAGTGTGGTCATAACCTTGTAAGTTTCACTCACAAACTATCCAAACATCACCATGAACGGCAGGGACTAGCTGCCATGACTTCCCACTGACTTCATCAGCTCCAACAGTGGCTGTAGATAAGCATATAATAATCTGCCAAATTTGTCAGGCAAACCAGTATAAGAAAATCTGCATCCTGAGCTTCTGTTGCAATTTTGGAAGCAAGGTTTCAATAAGACCTGTGAATTCAGACAAGTCTGATTGATACTGCAGGGATTCTTAGATGAGTCATGCAAATTGAAGATAAGAACTCAACAGACAATCATAAACAGACAGAGATTTGATGCTCAAGAACATAGGCAGAAAGTAGCTATCATTCCTGTGCCTTATATCTGAACTCTAGAAAGTTTTGTCAAAAAGAAGGCACGAGCTTGCTTTGCCCAAGATTACTAAAACCACATTTCCATGCAACACAACCATTTGAAAAATGATTAAGTTTACCCTGCAAGCTCACAGCTCAAAGCAACACATGGTGAGTACCTGGCAAACACGTTCCAGAAGCTCTTTGTAGGTCAGCTTATCATCCACTCCAGGATCATTGCCCTCCCAGAAAAATGCAATTTTGTCACCCAAGCCTGCGTCCACATGTCTGTCTAAAGAATTATAGCAAATGTTGGTTTTCCCGCCCTTGAACCACTGCAACATAGCAATGCCATTCTTTTAGTGTTTTGATAACACAACAGTTGAACCATTGCAACATAGCAATGCCATGCTTTTGGTGTTTTAATAACATAACAGGGCAATAGATTAGGAAATGCAAGTGTTTGCCAAGGTCAGCTCCACAACATCAACAACAACTATTAAAAACTATGGTAACAAAAATTCCCTCCAAACAAGCAGCCAGAATTTAAAGGACAGCAGGAGACAGATTGCTTGTGTCAACAGAGAAGGGTTCCAGAATAATCCTTAGTTTTTGACAAAGAAGTCTCCAATGACACTTTGCATTGCCCTATGACACTCTTATTACAACTGAGGGTCCTGGAGTATAAAAGGGTACCTGGAAAGTAAGACTCATTAGGACATACATCAAATGCATACCTCAATAGCAACTTGCCCATTGCGAACATCCATGTTTGCTGAGTGTATTTTCCCATCTTCTGATTGCCATTTTGTCTTCCAGTAGAAATGAGAAGCAATATCTGCCCAGAAACCATCTGGATCTTCCACTGATCTCTGGTACATTGCAGCATACTGCACATCCAACCCACTCATGTCATTTAATCATGTGACACAGATTGCTTGCTTGCTTCACAAGCCTCCTAACTGTACTGGTTGCCAGTGTACATCAGCATTAGCTGGCATCTAAGAAGGAACTGTCACTGGCTGCTCCCTTTTCATGCTATGATAATTGTTCAAACTTGGCAACCTGAAATCTGGATCAAATTCAGAATTCAACATCCCAAACTCTGACATTCTTTATCAACCAAGTAGTGTGGAGTATATACTATGCTCTTGCTCAAGCAATTTTTCCTGGATTGACTATCTCAGGTCCTTGCAAACAGATACAAGAGAAAAAACCAATGGACACTATGCCATTGCCATTGCTCTAAGAGAGTTGCATTCTCTATATCACATCCCAGGGAAATAGTCGCAGGAGAACATGAGATTAGAGTTATATCCATGAAATTGTTCCCTTTTAGTGCTTTTCTCTGAGGAACCCAAATCTTAACATCCACCAATTCTTGCATGCATATGTACTTCTGCTCACTTAGATTTTGCTATCATTCAATTGGGTCACTGTAGCTTGTTCCTCACGGCCATCAGATTTGCTACTTACATTCACCACAAGCCAATTCCAACCCAAAACAATTGCACTTAACCGTATTCATCTCTTTCACTTCAAAAGAAGAGGTTATTGCTCCCTCAAGATTACTATGCTACTCCCAAGAGGGCAAAACAACATTTGTCTCCTTGAACAGCCTTCCAGGCAGCATTTCGTAGACCCTAAGAATCAACATAGCAGGGGTTTCTCGCACCCATATCGGTTCAAAGGTAACAAACATCCTGCAAAATTTCCCTGTACTGCTGCCCATCATCCGGCAAATTCTAGCTCCAAATTTGCAACAGAAACACAATACGTGAGGAAGGGTTGCGACTTTCAATACTTGCTCTCTGCTAGAAATCAACGCAGTGGCCCGAAATTCGTCACTGGCAACAACTCTATCCTCCACCTCCTCTCCCACATCGACCACGGCTTCTGTCACACCCATATCCCCCGCATTCAAGACGAACATGTCCCTTGTGGAATTCTTCTCCAGGTGGGCAAATGCCGCCGATCCTCCGCTTCCGGAACTGTGGGCCGGAATCGGCCAACGCGCAAAGGCACGCGGCAGGTAGGAAGAAGCCATGATCCCCATAGCCAACTTTCTACCACCATCGCCACCCCCACGACGGATATCACAACAAACACCACCCGCAGCTACCACGAAAGGTATGGAGTGCATCAACTGAACAGGCGTAATTGCGAAAGGAGAACAAGAGGAGCAATTGTGTGGGAGCTGGAGACGGATTCGTAACAATAAGTCTGCCATCGCCATCACTGCCCGTGCCGTGACGAGTTTGGATCCAAAACCCCGACTGCCACTCTGCTGCTGCACCTTAACTTACTTCACAAAAATTATTTTTGCGGAATGAATTGAGAGAGTGAAAACTCGTTTCAACGAACTCGATATGAGCTTCTTCTCCATGCAATTTCCACGGGGTTGCAACTCTGCTTGTGACCACTTTGGTAGTGTACCAAGCTTGCTCATACAGGGGTCGCCAAGGTGCGAAACTGGTCCGGCAACTCGGTGTCCGTGTAGGGTAAAGCCCGCCCGGGCACTCCGAAGATAAAGGGCCTCGGATGGATGAGGCGGTGGCAAAATGTTTTTTTAAAGGATTTTGTGAATTTTTTTAAGGTGGCGATCATCCAGGAAATAATTTACCCAATTTTGGTTACATACCATATATGAAAGTTTTCTTTTTAAAAAACACATGTTCTTCTATATTCTTGGCTACCTGCTGGAAGTTATCATATATTTCTGGTGTTATTGGATTTTTTTTCCCTTAAAATCTGGCAGATTTGGGTCATTTTTTCTTGAAAAGTCCTTTATATATGTCAAAATCATATTTTTCCGGTCAAAATTTGGCAAAACTTTGTCAATTATAAAATCACCGGGCAGTGGTAGCTGAGTCTGGCTCAGCATTCTGGGAATATTCTCACCTATGGGCTTTACCCATAGTAAATCACAAGGTGAACTTGAACATGAACTTAAACATTCATAGATCACCAGGTGTAGGAGGGGACACTTACGTGTAGGATAACACTCAAGGGCTGGGACACTCTCCAAAGAATGGGCCCCCAAGACCAGAGGCCAAAAGCCTATTATTTTGGAATGATGCGGCCTGAGGGTAGTGCACGATGTAATCCGCACCTGATGAAGCCATGAAGTTCTGGATGAAGAGACAATGATACCATGAAATCATGGTCATAAACTAGAATGTCCAATCCTAAAACAAAATTGTCAATAACAAAATGAAACTCCCGGAAATTTCATGTTATAAGACCTTTTGCCTGGTAGAGTTAAACAACCAGCCAAGAGCATTACAGTTATGAGCTTAAGAGTGGGAGGGATCTTACACCTATACAAAGGCATAATTTTCTTCCCACTCTATGAGGAGCTGGCACAAGACTCCTCTTTTGTACTAGGGTTATTCATGGATATAAGGTACCCTCTCAAAGAAATTTTCTCTATGTGCTTCATGTTCATTCTTTCTTTGTTCTGTTTTTGCAGCAAATATGTGTACATATTTGGTACGATATTTGATGTGCAACTGCCATAAGATTGCTTAATGGCATTTTAGTTATTGGGATGTCATTTCACCACTCTTCATAATTAATGCCCAATGTACCTTTCAAGCATGTTGACAATTGTTTGTGTGATAAATCCATTTAGTGAATAATGACAAACAACCATATGGTCAATTCACACTCATAGCCAATGAAAATCATAAATTTTCCTTTTACAAACATTGTTCACATATGGAAACCTTTTTTATAAAGTAGCTAACATGTCCTAATAATATGGCATGCTGTCAATAAGTTATCAATAGCAGATAGTGTGAAATGATAAGCCATCATTGGATTAATAATTTTTTTCAAAAATGTACATTTTGGTGCCTATCACCTTTGATAGCTTATCGAACTTGATTGCAAAGTGCAGAATTATTAATCTACAAGTTTGAGTATCGTCCTCTTCTTTTGGATCTCAAGCATAAGCATCTTTCATCTTCTTCCATTTTCCTTATTGTCTACAGTTGCCTCTAAATCAATTGGCCTAACCCACAGTCTTTTCTGATCTTTGTGAGAAATGATTGAGTTTTCTTGTACAAGGAGAGTGGTGGTGGACATTGCTACATCTATTCATGGTTGCATCTATTCATGGCTTGTTTTGTTGGATTGGTTTTTTGCAGGGTTATAGAATTTTCTTTTTACATCTACTTTATACATTGTTCCTCACTGACTAATGGTTGCCTTTAATAATAAAAATGTTCATCTTATTTTTTTCATTGCCCCATATTCACCATTTGATCCCTCTACAAATTTGACTCTTGTGAGTTTGTTCCAATTTGTAGTTTCATACATCATAGAAGCTAGTCTAGCCAAAAGAAAGGAACTGGAATGATCATGACCTAAAGAAAACAAGTTACAACCACAACACAAAATTGTGCATAAAGGAACACAATGCATGGTGTATCATCAAGACAGAAACTATCATGCTACAAAGTTACAAGCTTGAGATGAATCAAGACTCTCCAAATTCACTCTCATGGAGCACAACAATTTTATTCATGCCATAACTTCCCACCCAAGTCCATCCTCAACAAGAATGATTCCTTTCACAAAAACCCAAAAGCTTGCAAAAGGTAAGAATTGCAGCCCATCTTTTATTTAACAATTGAATAATTCCCCATTTTAGCCCACTCCTCGAATCAAGGTTAATTGCAACACTTATCTTGAAGTGTCCACACAAGTACTTACTCCCATCCCATGTAAAAAAAAATTCCCCAATAACCTATATCTCAAGCACAATTGTTCTTGAAATGATGCCAATCCAAGGTAGCTCTAAAATCACTTTGTTCATCATCATGTTCACCAATAGCCCATACTTCACATCCTATCCAAAACCTTAAATCTCCAATGCAACAAAAAATTGAAAACCAGAGTATGGACAAAAAGCATCATTTTCCCAAATGCATCAAACACACAAACAACTATTCCTAAAAACCAAAAGCAATGTTGATTAAAGTATTTAACTTTGGCCAAAACAAAACAAAATCCTCCACTTGTGAACCATCCTATTTATTATAATCGAAACTCCACTTCACCATAAGATCTTTCAATCCAATTGGAATCACAACACTTCAATCCACCATGAAGAGTAAAAACAAAAATGATAAATTTGTTAACTCATCATTACACAAGAATACATTTTGAGTTTTGCAACTTGCTTTTATGACTATGTATTAGTTAAAAAGGACATTTGTGACTAATGACTATTGAGTTGCTAAACCCATGTTGTTTTTACCTATTTAGTCGCAAAGGACATATAGTTACAAAATTCAGTCATTTTATTAACTAAGATTAGTTTATTTTCTAATAATATTGAAATTCCATGTCATCATTTATTTTGATTTGACGTGTGAAATGCATGCCATGTCAACCTAATCATTTTACTGAACTAAGAATTACAAAAGATGCCTTGATAGATGAATGAAATGTATCAAAAATTTACAAACACATGTTCAATTATGAATCATCACACATGAGCAAAAGTCAACCTAGTTTAGCCTAGCCAAAAGTCAACCTAGCATGGCTAGCCTAGGTCATGTAACCTAAACTAGGTGGCCTAGGTTAAAAAAAAACTTCAACCTCCTAGCCTAAGTAGCTTAAATTAAATGGCCTAGGTATTAAAATTTGTAAAAATGAAGATTTGAACCCTTCACCTCCACTTTGGGATTCAAGTTTTCATCCATTGCATTGCCACATTTTTTTATATTAAATCTATTAAACACAAAATTATAAAGATCAAAAATCTTAGCCTCAAATTAAATTAAGCTATCCCTAGGTTGACATAAGTTAACCTAAACTACCTACAAGCCTAGCCTAGGTTAACCTAAGCCTCCCTATGTTAAAAGTAAATTAACCTAGTTTAATTTAGCTAAGACTATTTAGGCTCTTGGCTAAACTTATATTAAGTTAAAGTAGGCCTAGTTAGGTTAAATATAAATTAAATTAGGTTAATTTAAGCTAAACATAGACTAAATTAGTCTAAACATGGCTAAACTAACATAAATGAAACTAAACATAATTTTTATGCCAAACATGGTTAAACAATGATAAATTAAATGAAATTTGAATATTATGGTTATATTTGGCTAAATTTGGATAAAATAAAATAAAGTTCATTATTGAAGCAATACATGGTTTAATTTAGCTAAATTGTGATAAAACTATAAACTAAACTAGGATATTTTAACTAAATTTAGCTAATAAAATGATTGGTCATATGTGATTGTAGAACTTTTTTTTTTTTAAATTGTTAATTAGATGAGTCATAAGGTTGATTATTAGTTGTTAAAAACATTCTTAATCATTTCTTTAATCATGTTAAACATTATAGTTAGATATGACAAGTCACAAGAGACATGTTTCAACATTATGAACATTTTTGATTAATCAATAAATGTAATTTTTTTGAAATTAATGTCTTGAAGTTGACTACTTGTTATAACACATTATTAACACACAACAAGGTGAAAGCACATTAAGGTCGAATACATAATCTTGTCACAACTTGTTGGATTATAATCATGGGCCATGGAACAAAATATAAATTAATTAATGTGAAAAGGACTCAAAAAAAATAATATTACATGTGATATGATTACATTGTATGAATTTCATGAATAGATTTTGAATTATCATAACATATTGGACTTTTGAAGTGCCAAAAATTTAATGTCACAATCCATATCATATGATTGTGGACTCGTTATATTTACTAGAATGTTTAATTGAATGATTTTTTTTGACATAAAAGTAGTGTGATACCATTGATACAAAAGAAGACATTTTTGAAAGATTTTGAAAACCATAAATTGAGATATACAATGAAATATGGAATTTTTTATAAAGTCTTTTATTCATTTGAATTAATAATTCAACTTATGTTTATATATATATAATTATTTACAATTAATAGAATTTAGAAGTTTAAAAAAAAAATTAACCTTGCCATTTGACTCATGCAATATAATATATTTTGCTATATTGTAAAATGGACTTTTATTTTAACATTAGTATGGACTCCACATATGCCGGAAAATACTCCACCTTAAGACATGCCACATCATCATCATTAGAAATTGAATCATTATTAATTATTATTAATTGTAAAAATAAATGTTATTTTTGAATTCTTAATTTTAAATCATTAAAATATATTAAAATAATTTCAAAAATAAAAATATATTTACCCAAAAATTGAACAAGTTATCATATTGACTATAGTCATAAAACCATGATGGCACATGGCATCTTGATGTCCTTTCTAACTACATAGTAATTTTTGTGACCAAGTAGTTATAAACATAATCGAAAAAAACAATATCATTTTTTAAATTAGTTGAAAAACCTAAGATGTGTTGTTGTGTTAAAACATACAAACTAGGCGCCCACATTTCTTCCTTCTTCATGAGTATAAGCACTTACAAACAAAACATACAACAAACAAAACAAAAGTTATTTTGAACAAAGCATGATCAACATGAGAATGAATGATCATGGTGATTCAACAACACTATTTTATGAGTGTGTGAGCGTGAACATGAATAGGTGAGCAAGATGGAACCTATTGGAAAACCTTTTGATGATGTGGACAACATATTTCAAGAACATTCATTGCCATGCATGATAGAATCTTTATTGACATGGCTAAATCTTGATTGATGTGGCAAAATATTTTGCCGCATCAACATGGATGAAATTTACAATAGATAATATTTAAGGATGAAATATCTCATTCAAAAAGATGTTTGGATGAATAATTCCAATGGAATTTTTTTTTTTACAAGGTTTAAAGATGAAAGGCGGGTGAAAAAGGTTTATGTTGATAATAAGAAATTTCATGGTATGAATAAATCAAGATGAAACGTGAAAACCAACACTATTGCACTATTAATTGGGTCCATTCAAAGTTGGGGTACAATTAAAAAATGTCTCAACCAAAAATCACTCAGAAAACCCTTAGATTTTTCATTAAATATTCACATGTTTGTTGATTAAAATACTAATGTTATTTTGTGGGCTAGATGTTTACAAAATGTCATTTATATTTGAAAAGAACATTCAATAATATTTAAGTGGATTTTTATCATTGAATGGAAAACATACATATCCCTTTCATTGATTTGCAAGACACAAAACACATGACATGACAAAGATAAAAAGGTTCAAACTATGGTGCCCCACCCATCAATGCACCCATTACTAATTGGGATCCTTTACACACACATACACCTAAGCCAAATAGCCTCTTCATTTGCACAAACAACAATAAGTATTTCAATTCATTATGTGTTACATGGGACAAACCATCTTGCACATCCGACTAGTTTTTCAACTTTACAAATTGAATTTAATTCTTCTTTGTCACAACTTGAAGCACCCCAAATTAATTTCGAACAACAACCCTAACACAATTCATTAAGTGTTGCACTTCATTCTAACTCCAAGTCAAAAAATGAATGAAATTTTTTCTAATCACAATACATCACAATTTGCAAAATGTAATATAAATGTTTGCAATGCACCCACTTCCCATGACCACCCAAAGAACATGCCCTCATTGTTGTGAAGTCATTACAAATGTAGGTAGGGAAATTTCCAATTGTCACTTCATATGGCTTTGTGGTAGGTGGTGGATTAGAGGTGATTGTCACAACCCCACTTTGGGCAAAGTGGGAGAATGCAACTCCCACTCCCAAAAGTGGAGACTTGGAGTCCTCCGGGACTCCCGAAAATTCAGAAGACGATTTGAGGAGTCAAATCTCCTCGCCTTGTTGCGTTCTTTATGTCATTGGAAAGGTCTTAAAGAGTAGATGTCCAAAATGGCCTCGCATTGGCCATTTGGACATCTGTAGCCCAAGTTATGGGCAAAAGAAGGGCCGGGAGTCAAACTGCCAGTTTGACTCCCGATCACTAAAAGTCGAGAATCGACCTCTTCCCGACGTCGCCTGAAAAAGTGCGACACAAAGAGTGCGACATGGCGTTGGAAAGCTCTCGACGAGAGCTACAACTTTGATTCAGGATCGTCCCAATCCGAGTTCGAGGCGAAGAGATATGGTCGTCCAAAGTCCCGGGACTCCAACTTGGGACAGTTTCGGGACTCCAACTTGGGAGTCCCGGGAAAAAGAGCCATTCGGATGTAGCCTCTACGGTGAGACGCAGAGAATACTATATGGGGGAAGGTGGTGGCTTCCCCCGAGTCTGGGCCGTGGTGAGTCAAGTAGTCCAAGTTGCCCGTGGTTTGTCCCAACACCCAAGGGTGTTCCCGAATGTGAACTAACCTTCTTGTGGTTGGTTTTGGATGCAGATTCGTGCTTGATCTTCTAATCCATCTTCCTAGTCTAATCCCGGGACTTCTAGCACGCTCCTCTACCCCTCTTTAGTGCTGGAAGTCGGGAGCGCCCCTCGAGTCCCACTTTTCCGCAATCACACATAATTGGACCCTCAAGTGGGTTCAACCCGGGACTTGGGAGTCGTCAGTGATGATGTAGACCTATCCATACCTTGGTGGAAGAGCTTATATGGGTGGCAAAATACTAACCCCCAAAGTTCAACCAGCCTCCCACATTTGTTTGTTACATTGAGAGCTTCAATGTTGTTGCCCATTAGATTATTTTGTTATTACAAAATTTTGGCCAAACATTTGGATTGGTAGGTTAGTTCATAGGGGTAGAATTATCAATCCCAAAAATAGTCCAAGGGGCACATTTTCGCACTTCACATAAAAGAAATTATGTATCTTCCAAGGTTGTGACCTCATATTAAATCAATTCGGTCACTAGTTGCATAGGCCATGTTGTAGGCACAAGTGGTTATCAATTACATATTTTTTCTAGTTCCTCCAACACAATGATTCAAATCATCTGCACAAAACCAAAATTTGTGATGGATTGGCTTAAACCCTTTGAATTCACACTACAACTTATAGGATGGGCTAGGTATGCCATGAATTATAATCTTTGAAGTAATTTGAACATCGTGGTGTTTCAGTAAAGTATCTTTGAATTGGAAAACACTAAATATTGGACACTCGTGTGCACGTTTAAATTCTTTAAACACCATCTCCACAAACATGTTCTTGGACCTTCAATCCTTGAAAAGTAAAAACAAAAGGTTCATCTTTCACAATACCACTAAATTGGCTAGCATGAACATTTGGACTAATGATGAAGGGGCTTGAAGTTGTGTTCACTTTCGGTCATGAGAAGTTCACATGATCATGCCTATGAAGATCCCCTTTTGCAAGGTGGGGGTATGTTAGCCTTATATTTAATGGATCCAAAAAACCTTTTGACCTTCCGAATGAAGTATCCTCATAGTGAAAG
>Ga0116231_10005047_pt1 | contig 26299 bp, 21 predicted proteins | sample S1TSphgellanicum_2_FD_89695 | JGI IMG/M metagenome (GOLD analysis project Ga0116231, IMG submission 89695) | Host-associated microbial communities from peat moss isolated from Minnesota, USA - S1T2_Fd - Sphagnum magellanicum MG | ecosystem: Host-associated > Plants > Peat moss > Unclassified... | reverse complement strand
TTGCGTGTGTTGTGTTGTTGCGGTGGTGGGGGGGTGGTGGGAGAGTGTGTGGGGGGGGGGGGGGGGGGGGGGGGGGGGGGGGGGGGAGAGGTTTGTCAGGGGGGACTTAAATAGAAGGGAATGAAAGCTTACTCCCTCAACTCTCAGTAGATGAACTCAGTTTGCTTTTCGACAAGCCACCGTTACATGTGTATTGAGAAATGAAGGATACTACTTAGGTTGGTCATGAAGGATACTAAGGGTTGGTTATTACTCATTACCAAGAGTGGGGTGGTACATGGTACATAGTACATACATACTCCAAACCAAACCCACAATGGCGGCACATCTCAAGGTGGTCCTTGGTATTCTTGGTAAAATCATTTCTTTCACACTTTTTTTGTCAATCTCTTTATTGCTTTGAGTGTAATCTTGTTTGTTGTGAACTTCCCCCCTTCTGTTGTTGTTGTTGTTGTGTCTCTCTCTTCTTGGGATGCTGCATAAAATCAGGCTGCAAGCTGGAGTGCCCATGATCTGAAAAGTTCTAATTGTGGCCGGATTCGTGTTCGCTGGTGATGATAATGGACAGGGAACATTACGGCCATTTGTTTGTTTACTTCCCCCCTGTGAGTTTCCTGATCTACTAGTAGTCATGATGTCCATGATGATTGCACCGGGAGCACATAGATATAGCAGAGAATTGGCACTAGGGGTCTCTTTCCATCATGCTTTGATCACAATTACATGGAGTGACTGCTCTGAGCACATAGAGGTAGCAAAGAATCAGGACTAAGTTCTAAAGGGTCTTTTTCCACTAGGCGACTATGATCACCGCTACACAGAGTATGATGGAAGAACATCGCAGATGATGTAATTCAGAAGCTCATGGAAAGATCAGCTTTGGACCGATTGTCAAGTTGCTTACTGAATTTGGGCACTTAATTGTGATCTGCGTCATGCAGTTTGACAATTTATTAACACTTTGATGATTTAAAAACGAATGATTCGTACTTATTTACTAGTGTGTGTGCACTGCTGATCATCTTTATTAATTTGCAGCCCCACTTTGTGGAACATCACGAAGAAGAAATCGGTACAGGATTTCTCTGGCATCCCCTATGTGTGCACGCTGCTGAATTGCTCAATATGGGTGATATATGGCTCACCTCTGATAGAATTTCAACTATTGGTAGTCACCATCAATGCTGCTGGCGCCATCCTTGAGCTCTCTTACCTCTTTCTCTATGTCACTTTTGCACCAAAGAAGCTCCAGGTACTCATGTACTTGCATGAAGTAATCAGATACTGGGCACTCTGTGCAAATTTTTTTTGTGAGAAATTTCGCATCTACGACACACATTCTATTTTGGCTGTCTCAAGATAATTTTTTGAGATGCCTTTTAGTTAGTCACATTCTGAGAAGAAAAAAACATGGAAGTTGCCATATTTAGACACTGGGCGTGCAAATCACATTTCTTTCATATATGTATTCTATATATATGTGGGATTTTTGTCCTGATCCATGTCTTTTATTATATGTATATTTGCAGATGAAGGTGCTGAAGGTGTTGCTGGCAGTGGTCCTGGTATTCACATCTTTGCTGCTGCTTATGGTAGAGTTGGTCCATGACAAAAGCCAACGCAAGATCATAACAGGAACCTGTGCTGTAGTACTCGCAGTGGGGATGTACGCTTCTCCGCTAACAGTCATGGTAACTAATAAATAATTCCCTTAACCCCTGCACAGAAAAATCATTATCAGAAATCTCCTTGAATCTGTACAGTCCTTCCACAAGGAGAAGGCTTGATCAGCTCACAAAATTAACTGTGAAAACTCTAGTCTTGAACCTTTGCTTGCAGCATGGCTTTTAAGATTCTGCAAGATTGAGCTCTGATCTCCCTCTCTCAACTGCATTCTTCTATTTCTAGCTCTAGTAGTACAAGCTTGCACACTTGTATATTGATTAAATAGCAAGTTTAGATTGATGAAGTTCTTAGAAATATGGTGTTTGTTTTCCATTCTACCATTATTGTGCAGTGCATGGTGATCCGAACAAGAAGTGTGGAGTTCATGCCATTCTTCCTCTCTTTGTTCACTTTCCTCAACGGTGCTGCTTGGTTTGGCTATGCTTTTGTGGGCAAAGTGGACATCTTCATTGCAGTAAGTGTTACCTCTAGATCTATCATGAATTCTACCAGCCACAAGCGTGTTCCACTGCACACTTTCATCAAACATTTCAATATTTCCATCCTCTTAGAATAAAGATTGTTCTCTCGTACTTTGATTCCTGATCAGGCCGCGAATACACATCACCCCAAGAAAAATAAAAATAAAGTGCTCTCCAAATATTATCTTTGCAGCTTGATCTTGAGAAAATCCAACCTCCAGATTTGTGCTTACAATCAAAGGGATCACAAAATATTTCATTGCTGTCACTCTCTTATATCTGAGCTATTCCTCTACCCACTAATTAATACTATCTAATCTTGTGCTAATCTTGTGATAATCTTGCACTCAATTTCTTATTATTAAGTTGTAAAATGTTACTTCAAGCAAAATGGGGATTTTGTGGATGGAAAATTGCAGGTGCCAAATGGGTATGGTGCATTGTCAGGCATTGCACAGCTAGTTTTGTATGCTATCTACAAAAATGCAACACCATTATCTTTAGTGTTGAAGCAACAAGAAGCTGCTCTGAACAGCAAAGTCATCGGAGTTGATGATTATATCATCGAAGATGATCCCAGCTTGAATCTAAAACCACCAAAACAAATTTTCACAACACCCGCAGAACAACACGAAGTCAATATTATATCTTTCGACGATTCCAGCGTGAATCTCAAGCCACCTGCAAAACAAATCACAAGTTCTTCACCAGAACAACAAGTCAAATCTCTCACGGATGATTGCAACCAAAAAAATTCTCCATTGGTGCAGTTGGTGGTGGTGGTGGATGTCCATACAAATCAACTCCAAGAGAGCATCTCCACCGGCAAAACCAGATAAGGACCTATACAGAGAGAAATTTGGATGAAGTTCAGGCTTTAAATATTGCGAAACCACAATAATTGGGATGAACTTCAGGCTGTAAATAGTGTGAAACCCCAATAATTCGGATGAAATTCAGGCTTTAAATAGTGTACAACTCTACTAAATTGGATAAGTTCAGCCTGTAAACAGTGTGAAACCCAGTAATTTGGATGAAGTTTGGGGTATAAATAGTGTGAAACTCCAGTAATTTGGATGAAATTCAGGCTTTAAATAGTGTAAAATTCAAGTTAGTAAGATGAAGTTTGGGGTTTAAATAATGTGAAACTCCAGTAGTTTGGATGAAGTACTTCGAAGCAATCTTTGAACTACTTACCACCTTGTCACCATTTTTATCACATAGGAAGTCTTGGAGGTCACCTTTTCTAGACTTGGTGTATGTATGTTTTGCATAAATGGTGCTTCCCAATAATACACTAATGCAATTTTACATGGTTTAAAGTTTAAACATGGCTATTTCATAACTTATGAGTGTAATGGATTTAAACTCACACATAAATTGGCTAAGTTGTACAAAGTAGTGTTGGGCAGTTCTCACTTTTTTTGTGAGAACCGGTTGATTTTCGTTCTTACATTATGTTATGAGAACCTGATTGGTTCTCATATATATATAGATTTGGGCTGGTGAGAACCAACCAGGTTCTTAAGTTTTTTATTTTTTATGAATTCATCCGGTTCTCAAATAGGTCGGTTCTTGCATAACAGTCAATTCTTCCGTTTGGTTCTCACAACTCAGTTTTTTTTTTTCGAAATTAATATTTTATTTAATAAGTATTTAATTACTTTATTAATTACAATATTTTTAACTTATAAAATATATGAAAATTTGAAAAATCATTATTCAAAATTTACAACTCCACAACTTCGTCCCTTTCAAAAGCTCTTTCAAACTCCTCTAATTTTTTTTCTAAATTAAGATCTCTCAATAAAATTTGCCAAATTAGAAAAGGATTTACAACCCATCCTAGGATTATTGGGCCAATTTTTGCTCACAAAAATCAATTTATCCAAAAAATTTGATTGTAAATGGCATCTTCTAAGACTTGTAAGAATTCCAACTAATGAAAATATTCTTTTTATCTCTATTTAAGATCCAACTATTCCTAAAATTTGTTTAGCACAAAAATCAACTATAGGAAATATGCTCTCATGTTTTTCCCACCACTATAATGGACATTTGATGTTTTTAACATCCATTTAATAATGCTTGAAAATTAGAAACTCTCTATTGACCAATTCCATTGTTGGCCCATTTGTGCCGGTTGTCATTTCAAAAATGTCCAAACTCATGTCCTCTTCAACCCTTTGATCAACAACACCCCTTTCAAATTCAACCAATGGATGCAAATGATAATAACATTTCAAAAGCATAGGAAATTTTTTAAAATTGTCATATTTTTCAACAATTGCCTTACCTTGTTCATGACCAATAACTGAAGACACAAGATGAAGAGTTTTAAATCTAAGGTCCAACATTAAAGAAAACATATTATGGGCCTTCCTTTCCTCATTTTAAAAAAAAGGAAAGAAAAGAATCCAAAACCTAAATAACTTCCTTCTTTATGTTGGAGGCCAAACATAACAACTTAGAAACAACATTTCCATCTTCTTCCATTAAGTTGTCAAAAGTTGCAAAATCAATCTCATCCTTGAATTTTGGACTCATGGATATGGCAAAATTTAATGCATCACTTAACAACCAATGACCCCTAGACTGGTTCAAAATACAAACAGACATAACAAAGTTAAAAGAATCAACAATGATATGACAAATGTGCCATGTCAAAGGAGGCGGTACCCTTGCACTCATTTTCACAAAATTATGCCTATTGTAACATAGTATAATTACCTTTTTTGAACTGCAAAGCTTCTTAAAAAAGATAACTTTGTCGGCAAATCTACAATATCAAAAGAAAATGTTAAATTATGCACAATAGCAGTTGAAAAAAATGAAGAAGATGTTATGCAAAATAAAAATTAACAAAAAAATGTGCAAATAAAAAAGTTTTAAAAACTGAAAAATTATCTTGTCTTCATTGGAGTATTCAATTTTCGAAAAAAAGGACTTGAATTTACACATATCTTTTCCTATTCTTGCCTACCCTTTCGAAATTTTTTTAACCAAGTTATGCATTTTTGCAAATCTTCTTGAACAGATTTGATTGACACATATAAGTCTTTGCAAACTTTTTCTTATGTTGTAGCATATTGGCAAGCCTTGGAAAATGCATGTCCAAAACAAATGCCTTAAAAACTTTCCTCCAAACCCAACATATCACAACTTACAATTGATTTTAGAACTATAGTCATAGTGTTGAGATTAGATCCCTCATCCTTGACATAAGTAATATTTTTTTTCTTAATGCATAACTATCTAACAATTCTGTCAACTTTCTGGCCAAAGTTTGTCCAATAATGTCTATTGGTTCAAAAAAACCAAAGGTAATGTGCTTTGGCTACCAATCATCTCCTAAAAAATTAATCACCAATGCAAAAATATCATGTCTAACTTTTGACATCCACATATCAAAGCTTGTCGTTACATATGGACATTTTTCTAAAGCTAGTAAAACATATAATTATTTAGTTTTTTCCATTAATTCGGGTAGTAATTCATTAGAAAAATTATTTTCGAGAAGGTAGATGCATAAATCAATGGCTCATTTTCATGACATTTTAGTTTTTTTTTCTTGGGTATCCTTTATTCAAATGCATATGGTGATTAATATATCCTTAAATCAATTAATTGGGCTTTAATCTACACTAAAAACTTCATTATGATGTTCATTACAAAGATAAATGTGTGGTTATTTACTAATAAAAAACTCATTTGCTAATAGTAATGGACTTTTGAAATCAAAAAATAGGGTCTAGTCATTTGACTCAAACATCACAAAATGAAATTTTTTATATTAATTCACATTCCTAATTTGTTATTAGGATTCAATATATGATGAAACACAAAATGATAAACTCATATCATGAATCTTTTCTTTGAAAACCTAACCATTTAATAGTTAGTGACTTTTGAATGGTTCAAATTTGACCATATTTTCATAAAACCATGTGAGTTGCAAAAAAAATTTGTGCTTCAATTTTTTTTGTCCCAAAAACATTTTTTTTAAAAACTTTAGATGGGCCATTATTCATATGGACTTTGTGGGTTTTCCTATTAGGACTTCCAGGTTAAAAAATAACATCAATCACATTAAATATAATTTTTCACATAGATTTGGGAAAGTTTGTAGGTGATTGAACATGTATTATTTAAAGATTAGAATAATAACATTTTTTAAAGCATTAACCGTGTCCATTTGAATCATTTTTTAAAAATTGTTTACATTCATAAAGACTATAATTTTTAGCCATTTTTGAGCCATTCGACTAGAAAGAAAAGAAAAAAATTGGCACACAAATGCATACTAAATCTTTTTAACCAAGTACTTTTTACAAATTATAAAGGAAGATGGTTTTTGACAATTAAAAGAGTCAAATTTTTCGAAAATTGTTTTTGCTACAAATCATTTTTTCTTAAAAGGTTCATTTGCAATAAAAAAACTAAATATGGAATTAGAAGAAACATTTAATCTCTTTTTGGAAGGTTGTCTTTCATTTTCCGTCAAAGGACAATTAATTTCTTCTTCAATTTTTTTTAAAATATTAAGATGATTTGAATTGACATGTTTCCTCAATGCAGTTATGCCATTAGTTGTATTATATATGATTAATTTTTTCCTAGCTTGTGTTTTTGGATTTACATTCAATATTGGATTATTGTGATAAATGATATAACACATAGTTTGAGGAATTGTTACATTCATTTTTTTGTTATCATTAACACAATAAAATGCCTAACACAATGCATTTACGTTATTTCCTTTCCAAAATGTTCTCTATGCATGCAACTTTTTTTTTAAAAATTCTATCATTTATGGATGCCTACTTCCTTCTGTTCGAAAACTACCCATTTCTTCAGGTTCTAGCAACATTTCATCTTATATTTTTATTTCATTCATGAACACATCACATGTATTTTCGTTTTCAAAAGACTATTCCATTATTACTTAGATGTGTGATTTAAAAAATAGTTTGTTTTGTGATTAAAAATTATTGCCTTGATGAGTAACAAAAAAATCCAAACAATTTTATGATCTTATCAAAGACTAAAAACTAAAGACAAAAACTAACATTTACAAACAATTACAAAATGTAATCTATTTTTTAAGATTTTTTAAAAATAAAATATGTATATTTTTAAACTTCTCAAAAAAACTTTAGGGATTAAGGACTATAAGGTGGAATGTATGGGTTTTTTGGGTGAAAAAAATTAATAATTTATGTTTAAAAAATCCTAAAAATAAAAAACTCATCAATTAGAAAATTGTTACATAATGAAAAAAAACACAAAATGAAAACAATAGATCGAAAACAACAAAAAATGAAGCTACAACCCCAAAAAAATCAAAAAATGGAAAAATGTGCAATGGAACTTATTTCTTGTGCTCAAATTGGTGTCAAAGCTCCGAGCTTCAACCTACACATGGCAAGGGTAGGGGAAGTACCATACTAACCAAACAAAATAGAGTAGCAATGCAAGAGGAACAACAATGTGAGAAGAGCAGCAATGGTAACACGAGAAAAACAATAGGGGCTAGGCTAGCAGGTACCTAAAATGCGCGAAAAGAATAGTAATGCAAGAAGAACAACAACAAGAGAGGAGATACATAGCAAGGAAAACAACACATAATTATAGCAGAGGAGGAGCAATGCGCGAAAAACAACACGACAACTATAGTGCGACAAGAACAATATGAAAGCTGCAACATGACAAAGGCTACGTAAGAGGTGCAACGCAAAAGGTGTATCACAAAAAAAGCAATAAAAGAACAAAAAGCAAAAAGAACAACAACGTAAGAAAAATGAAAATGCACGAAAAGCGATAACGCAAAAAAAACAACAACACATAAAAAGCAATAGCATGAAAAAAGGTGCAACACTTGAATAGCATGAGGAACAACTCTAGAAGAGTAACGCAAGAGGAGTGTGAAAAAAACACTAATTCTAAAAACTAATATCTAGCAAATGCAACACAAAGCAAGAATAATGTTAAACAAACAAACAAAAAATGAACATCACTACAACATTAGAAGACCCCAAAAAATTGTGACCAAAAAATGAAGCATGGGCTTCATTTTTAAACACGTTTTTTATCCCTAACCCTAAACAATGCCTCCGCCTCCCTAGGCAACGACAAATGTTTAGGAGCATTAAAACTTAAACTACCGAGAACTAGATGCAAATCCTCCAAAATAAAAAATAAAAAATAATGAGAACTAATTCTCACAACTAGTTATTGTTCATGTGAGAACTAGAGGTCGATTTTCCATCCGGTTCTCATTATCAACCATGTCAACCATTCCTTACTATGAAAACCGATCTGAAAGCTAGGTTGAGAATCGGGTCATGATTCGAAAATTGCCCAACATTGGTATAAACCATATAGCCCTTCACAACTATACATTTACACAAATTGAGTTGAACATATTACACATACATGGACTTGGAATGTAAAGTTTCCACATTTATATTCCTTGGACACAACAATGCATATCAAAATATAATACATTCCCAATATTGATTTACATGTTTACACAACCTATTATAGGTCCTTTATTTTCGATGTATACTCAGAATGCGCATGTTCACGATTAGGGTATTAAAAAGGACGGTCTAACAAAGAAAGAAGTACAAAAAATTATTTTAAATTTATATTATACTGGATTGGTGTATGATTATTATTAGAATGATTTCATGTTAATTTAATCAAAAAATACATGAATAGATTAAATACAATATAAATGTGTTTTTTAATCTTTTTTTATAATTTGAGTTTTTTTCTTTAATTACAATTTTCATTTTAAAGGAATCAAAAGAAATGCATTAAATAGTGCAATTGATTTCAACTTTCTTTCATGGATAATAATTCATACATCTATGTTTGGCAATGTTCATATAATACATTTGATTAAATAATATATGATACAAGAATTTTGAAAGCTATATAGATCATTCCAAAAAGGTTATTAAAAAAATTAATTTTTTTTTGTCATTTGGTTGATTTTTTGTATTCACTAGTCTTAAAGTGTATGGTCCCAAATGTCGACAACATGTGTAGGAAATAATTATTCAAGAAAACATGTCAAATTGTTTATAAAAGTTTATGTATTCATATTCTATATTTTTAATATTTTATCAAAATATTGATACATAATTACATGCGCATGTGAAAAATCACCACCACCAAGAAAATTAACATAATTTTAATTATCCAATATTTTGCACTTAAATTTATTCCCTGTAGATTTTATATTTTAAAAATAGCAAAAAAAAATTTCTTGAGTTGTGTCCAAAAAATGATAAATAATATCCACCCCTTATGCAGTTTTTTAGACTATGAATGCACTCAAATGTTAGTGTAGTTGATGAATCAAATACATGTTAATAGTTTGAAAATTAAAAATAAGAGATTATGATTACAAGAACTAATGATAAAAACAACTTAAATATTTCAAAACAAGAAACAAAGTCATCAATGATGCACAAACCAACAATTGTTGATTTGATCATTGTCTTGGGTTTGGCATTTACAAGCTAGAAACAATACCACTACTATTAACAACCCTCAACCATTACATGAACATATGCATTCAACTACACTTGCACTTGTAGCAAAAGAAAACAACATAATAGCAAAAGACAATGCAAACAATTTGCATTCAAAGATTAATAAAAATGAAAACTACAAAACATTATACTTCAATTGTTGTCATATTTTGGCATAATCAATAATGAATTATGGATCGGTAGATTTGGATTATATTATGAATTCACATGCACATAAACAATTTAAGACTTACTTGATGTACAATTATGTTGAAAACCAAAATAGTTAGTAATTAGTTTTTCAAACTATTTTTGAATCTTTATTGACATTCAATAATATAAAATATTAACAAGAATTGATGTTATCAATAGCTTATGATAGACATGCAATGACAACATAGAGGACACACAAGAAACAACAATGCGAGTTTGCACCACATATCAAAGAGCTTAAGTTGAAAACACTAGAAATGATGATGGACACGTTAGAGACATTCAAATGATGATGAACATATTGTAGACAATGGCACGATCTACATTGAAAATGGTAAGGATGCCTTGTTGGTGTGAATGTGCAAGAACGATATAATGATACATGTTATAGGTGTCACCATGTAACAATGTGTTTAAGTGTGAATATGTGATGTATGTTGTCAAAGGTAAATTAAGATATGTATAATTCTCAAAATCTTAATGTATATCTTAATGACCTTTTACATTAGCATCCGTGCCTTAACAAAGGTTAAGTAAGCATAAGATCCTTCCTCTTCTTAAGGAAAGAATAATCATGAATATATAGGTCTTGAAATATAATAAGAAATCATCAAAGTGAGTGTGAGGGATAATCATGAACATAAGGTGCTTTTCAAATACACTATGAAATTTCTTTCATTACTTTATGAACGCACCAAAACCACAAGAAACAACAAGAAAATGACTTAGGCATCCAATTGCTTCCACAAGTCTTTTCATCCAAATCATTGTCTTGTCTAAAAGGCAAGAACCAATGTTTTTTTTCTTTGACAAAAAATTGGAAAATACTGGGAAAAACAAGTAGTTTCTAGTGTAAATTTGACTAATTTACCTATTTTGTTGGAGAGATTAATCAATCTTACCAAAAAAAAATTGAAAAGAAACCTTGGCAAGAATAAAACTACATATGTATGATACTGTAGCTACAATATGTGTATAATACGTATTTGTATCTATAACGTATATATGTATTATACTTACATATATACGAACGGGCATAAAGGCAGCATATCTGTGTTTTGTTACCGTAGTGCGTGGGGGAATGGAACCACGGTGAGGTTGCAATACGCTACCAGAGTTAGAAAATAGGGTTGATGCCAGGGTTTGCTGTGGAGAAAACGCCTTGTCCCTTTTTTTGTGAGCATTGATTGCAGAGTGCTTTGCGTTGCTGTGTTCGTCATCGTTGTTGTTTTCGCTGCGCCGGCTGCACGAGAATTTTGCGTGACGAAGGTGAAAGGGAGGTCGAGAAAACTGTGCTTTTTTGCAACCTCCTACACTTCGATTTTTTTGTTTTTTTTCCTCTCTGAGCCGTAGTATTATTATTACTTGTGGAAATGGCGGACGAGGGCGGACCGTACGAGGATGGAGACTCACCTCCTTCTCGATATCGAGGAGACTATTATAGTGTGCAGTCTGGCTTCGATGGCTACGCAGATCGCGAGAATGGAGACAGGAAACGGGAGGTACCTAATAAATATAGTGTCCTTCTCTGCTGTTTGCTTGTTTGTTTGTTCTTTTTTTTGTTTTTTGGTTGTGATTTGTTGTTTTGTTGTGCGATGTGTGCACTCGAGTCTTTTTCTTAGTGAGTTCTGGAGTCTATGAGTGGAATCGACATGCTTTGTTTTTTTCCCTTGGAGATGTCCCTGGTCTGTCTTTGTTGAATCGTCGTCCCTCCCTTCCTTAGCAGTCCAATGCTTTTGCTGGTTTGGTTTCTGCCGGCTGTTTTGGTCAGTGGAGAGTATTGCCTTGCCAGTCTCTGCCATTCATGATGATGATGAGGGTTGTGATGTGTCTAATACTGTTTGGTGAGTGACATTCATAATGCTATGTCCGCACTCATTCTTGTCGACCTCATTTTTGTTGTGATGTTACTGACACAAAGAATACTCCTTGGATATTTTGTTTTGGTTCCCGTTGAACTCTAATTGTGCTCACATGGTTTTAAGTTATCCCTGTCTCATAGGTCTTTCTGTATCTCTTTATTGGAAACAAAGCCTGGTCTGGTTTAACCTTTACCAGTACTGCCATTGAAGTTTGGAAGCCAATCAAGGTTTCTCTTTCTTGCTCTCACCATCACCATGTGTGCACAGGGCTTTCTTTTTTCTCTGGTGCATCTAGTTGTTGTAAGTTATAATTTCAGCTTTTATGTATAGCAGCTCCAGTTTAACTCATCATGTACATGGAAAGCCACACGTAAGTTAAAGACAGTCCATCTTGTCCTTGCTTTTTGGATCCCTACCTGGTGGCCTGTGGATGTTCATGCAAGCATTCTGCTTCAAAATGCACTTGTGTCCGTAGCTTGGACATACATCGCCAGTATTTCATTGGAGACAATTTTGTTATTCAAACTCTCAGAGATCTTACTGGGTTCTTCTTGATTTTCATAGACATGTCTGGGAAGTCTTTTACTGAATTTTTTTAGTGTGCTCTTGTTCACACTGAGTTTTTGTCCAGTCTCTCGACAGTTTTATTTGATCAGGCACCATGAACTGACAGCTTTATTAAGCTTTTGGCTGGTCTTCCTTCTTCCATTGCTCCACACTCTGCACCCTGAGTACACTGGACAATTGAGATTATTGAATTGCAAAATGTGGGTTTTAGTCAGATGGTAATTCTGGTCCAGCTCTCTGTGAAGGGGGTACAGAGTTTGGGTCTTTGGAAGGTTAATGTGCAGTAGTATACATTCTTGTATAGGTGGTTACAAAGTTGTGTTGAATGTGCTGTTGGCAGTCTTGTGTGTGCTGTTGTGTAGGTTTTCTCTTCAGGTACAATTGTGCAATCAAAAAATTTAATGTGTTTACTTGTTGCGGTTGTTGTTCCTTCATGTGCGTAGTTGGGAAGAACACCGGTTAAAGAGCACTGATGTTGAAAAGGTTGAAGCAGAGATGCCTTGTCCTCCACATCAACGACTTTTACAATGATGTGTGTGTAGATTTGTCCATCACCTCGTCATACTCCAAGTCTGGTGCTTTAGTATAGTGAGCTTTAACATCTCTCTTGGGTCACCTCTCAGGCAAGTTAGTTATGTCTCTCTGGATCTTGAATCTCTAGTCTTCTTTATTTTGAGATTGTGTGTCAGTGCAAATTACACACCCCCTGATCATATCACATAGCTTTTCCAAGATACAGAGCTAGTTGTAAGCGCAGTGCTCTCTCTTCCACCTCCTTTAGACTAAGCAAAGTGAGGATAAAGCAGAGAAATCTGCTGATGCCAGTCAATGAAGGCGTAATCTCAATAGCATCTTCAAGGTAGAGTTAGGAAGTAGGAGATTTTGGGGGACACTCTTCTGTTTGTTCATTTTGGATTTGGTGGGGTTACCTGTGTAGCATTCCTCTCATGAACCAGAGAGAGAGCGGGAAAAGAGTCGAGATAAAGACAGAGGTGACAGGGACAGAGATCGACGTCCAAGGGATGATCGAGAGCGAGATAGAGACAGAGGTGATAGAGACCGTGAGGACCATCGAGGCCATGATCGCGAGAGGTGATGACTACTTCCACCTGACTTTCTTTGCTTCACATGCTATGCTTCATCATGATGAGAGTTTGCTCACAGTCAGACTCCAAACCTTTCTTGAATATGATTGGCAATGTGTTGTTTGTTATCTGAATTGGTATGGAAAAAAGCCTCACCTATTTGGATTGGACTGGTCTTTAGTGCTCAGTTGGATTATCCTTTGTTTTGGAACAAAAAGGGTTTCCAGTCGCTCATGGAACATGTTTCTTCATTTGGTAATAGGCGGAGCCGGGAGTATGATCGTGATCGAGACAGGAGGCACCGACACCGATCTCGTTCAAACTCTGTTGGAAGGTCTCGGGATCGCTCTCGATCCCAGTCACCATCACGATCACAATCACGTGACCGGAGAAGGTGTGCTGCTTTCACAGTCTAATTAGTTATTCTTTGGTCTGTTAGTAATCCAATAAAGAACATCAAAGTTCCTATTTTGCAGAAGATCCTGTGTTACTGTGTGTTTTGGAAGATTGCTCACTTGTAGTGTGGTGAAATGATCTATTTTCTATGTCATTAGCTGCATGATCTACACCATATGGGTGCCAGCAAGTTATTTATCAAGGTTCTATCCTCAACTATGAACACTAACATCTATGTCTATACCATGCAGCAAGCGGGCAAGTGGGTTTGATATGGCACCCCCAGGTGCAACAGTTGTTCCAGGTGCAATGCCTGGTGTGTACTTACTCTGACCTTCTCAATTTTCATCAAACAAGATTCTGATGGAATATGCCATCTTCATTACAAACTTTGTGTAACCAAGATACCTCGCCTGCATTTTTAATGACTGAGATATCTTGAGTTGATGAAGAAGCACTGGCTGCAATCAAAGGAAATGGTAGTCATATGTTGGTGGTATACCGTGCTAACATAGTCTGCATTACAAGCATGTAAAACTTAACTGAGGTACCCTGCCAACTGACACAAACATAATTTTGCTCCAGATGATTACCACTGCATTTGAAACTCTAACTGAAGAACAATTGTATTTTAGATTCCATTATTTTGATTCCAACTGTAGTATCTGATGTTTTCCAGTCTTACAATTCTCTCTTGAAGTCTGAATTGCAAAGTGAAAATTCTAGCTCAATGTGCTCATTTTGGACATCCATGCATAGGCAGTTCTGCATCCCTCCACAGCCTGCACACCTTATATTTCTTTTGAATATCCTTGTGATTCAATTGTGCAATATCATTATGGCTAGGGTTGATATGTCTACTTCGGACTGGGACTGAGGAAGTCTGTTTGCTGGTGTTGCCTGTTGGTTTCTTGTTGTTTGTTGCTTGTGGTTGTTTTTGTGTGCTTGGTGGGTGCGAAAAGGCATCATTTGAGCCCTATGCTCTCACTCCACAATGCGCGCAGGGTACCTTCAAGGGACTGAAGGGTGGACAAGGAAGTGATGGATAACCATGGAGTTGGTGGATCCTTGCCCATCTTCATCCATTCTTCACTAACTCTGTGTGTACTTGGTAGTAATGTGCATCTTCAATTCAGCAGAATCAAGATTGCAAGTGTAGAGTCATGGGCTTACTATTGTTCTAGCATCATGCCCTTCATACCAACCCTCATGATGCATTGGTGAGCTTTAGCTTAGAACTTGCATGATTAGGGCTCCAAGTGTTACCTAGCTTTTGTTAATGATCGCTGCTAGTAGGAGCTGGAATGAACTTGCAGCTGTGCATGGGCAAGAGACTAACACGTCCCCAACAAGCCATCATAGGAAACTCTTCTGATTTTAATGTCTAGCTTCCTTGATGACACAACAGATAAATTGTGTGCACACTAAGGAGATGATTACTTTGCTCACCAAGTAGATTCCTATTAGATGTTAGCTCCCTTATAAAAGCTGTGATTGCTTAGTGAGATGCTCCTTGAGGTGGGGAACAATGAAAACTGAGCACCAATAGATGTATGTTTGCTCCTAAACTAATGTAGTTGGAGACAACTTTGTATTGCTGTCACTGCAGGCCAAATTCCTGGGATGCCTCAACCCATGCCAGGGGTCTTTCCAGGGATGTTCCCCTTTGGTGGTGCACAGGTACATTCTTGCTTCTTAATGTATTCAGGGTTGGTTGGGCTATGTTGTTCGTGGAAGAGATCTCAAAAAAGTTCTCTGGTTAGGACTTAAAAGGCATTGGACCTGTTTTCTGAAAGTGGATATAACTGTACAGTTTGGTGGCCTTGCCAGCATGCCAGCACAAGCAATGACTCAACAGGTGCAGTTTGTCTTTTCCTGCTGTAGCAGATCTCAAATGGTTTACTTGAAGTAATGCATAGGGCTTTCTAGCAGTGGTCAGCTATGAGCAGTAAATTGTCAAGGATGACTGTCATCATGCTAGGGAACTGCGAAGTACCCATTTCAAACCAATTTCCTCACTCACCATCCTTATTTTCTAGGATTTTTCATTTGGGGCTATTGTGTTGCTTCATCTGAGTGGAGTTCCTCTATGTTGTGGGAAATATGGAAGAGCTAACATGCTGGTGGAACCATGCAGGCTACTAGGCATGCTCGGAGAGTATATGTTGGAGGCTTGCCTCCAGTGGCAAATGAGCAAGTGGGTCATCTTCCTATCAACTCTTTGGCAGTCAGGAGAGTAGGAAATCTGCTTGTTGAGTGAGTACCCCTATTTCTACAAGCAAGGTGTCAGAAAGCTGGATTGTGTGTTACGGGTATTTTTTTCTGTTATATGAACCACATTTGCAGCTGCACTATCTGTGGGTGCACCAAAAATATCTTCATGTTGAAAACTGTTAGAGTGGCCATTGTATAGATGGAGCTTGGGTTAGACATTGTGAGTTGCCGGGTGAGATGTTGGCTCAGTATGTGATTATGAGCTGTATCTTTTGCGTCATACATGTTACTGTTGCTGGTCCTGAACAAGTGAGAGCCTGTCGCTTTGGTTCACACTGCTTGTTTCTGTACTTTTGTTCTAGTTCATTGCTGTTCCTTCTTCCTGGTTCTCTAAGTCCTTATCTCCAAGTTTTTTTTTGACTTCAAGGAAAAGCTTTTAACCTCCTTCTGGCTTTCTTAGTTGTGTGTTTGGGGTCTCATGAGAATTTATATTGTTTCTTTGGCATTGGAATTTTCCTTTTCACCAATTAACAAAGTCTAACAGAGTCTCAACAAAATGAAATGTCTTTCCACATGAATCTCAATGCACATTATTAGTGCTCCATGCAATAGCTCTGGATATTATGGAGTTGACTAGGTTCTTTCTCCCTAAGTGGCTGAGTTCTTTCTACAAAGCTATTTTTCCTATGGTCAATGACCTTTGGGTGTCAAAACTCAGAAAGGCAGATGTTCCTTGTGTTCAAAGTTGGATTCTTAATGACTCTAAGGAGTTGTGGATGTAATAAAACAACTTAATCTTTCAAGATCAGAAGTTGATAAAACTTCTCCACTCATGTTGCAGTCTTTTGATCTCTCAACTCTATACACTAAAATTGACCTAATGGATCTAAAAGCTCGTATAAAAGTTCCAATCAATAAAGTGTTTCATCACATATTGAAGCTTTATTGGTTTAAGTTTTCATTGGTTCAAAGATCTGTTTTGAACTTCAGGTTTTTGTGGCTGAAAAATAAAGAGATAAATTTGTTTGAATATCTTCAAAGCTTTAAAGTTGTGGAGGCTTCAGATTTGATCTCTTGGTTGGATTTCTTGCTAGATTACCTGTTTTTTGTTTCTTGGTCCTTTGTTATCTGTTTTGTCTTCCTTCTTTGGAATTCTCTGTGGCTGGTTGAAGAAGTGTTGACCTCACTTTGCCTTCTCTTAATAGTGAGGATGGAGATTTCTTGATTCTTATGAGAGATATATAATTATCATGTTCCAAACAGCCAAAACTTATTGACTAAAGCAAGTGTGGCTCAGCATATCCTTAGCTTATACAATTGCAGTGGGAGAGTATGTATGTTAGCTATTCGCATATTTTCTGATTCATATCAGATCTGCTGAACATGTTTGCCCATGTGTTTCTCTTCTCAGACGATTGCCACATATTTCAGTCAGGTGATGGCTGCTGTTGGAGCAAATACTGCTGGGCCAGGTATAGTTCTTTCTGATTGATCTTTGCACTGTTTTTTGTAGAAATGGCAGTCGGCTTATCTCTAATTTGAGGACTTTGTCATTGGGAGGTAGTGTGTGATGATATACTTGTGTCAGTGTAGTGGAGAGGATGAAATTGATTTGCTGAATTGACTGCCTATGATGGAGTCTATTATTTTGTATGCACTTTGGGGTTTCACATTGGGTTTGTTCATGCTTGTGTACATTTTGTTCTTAAGGTGATGGTCTGACACTTTGTGACTGACTCTCACAAGGTTATGACTGCACACATGATTGTTACTTTACTGTCAAACTGTTGTTGCAAAGATTTCATAGATGTGCTTTTATCTTGGGGTGAGATTTAAACCACTTGCTTGGTAGTACAGGTGATGCTGTTGTGAATGTTTACATCAATCAAGAAAAGAAGTTTGCATTTGTGGAGATGAGGACTGTTGAAGAAGCCAGCAATGCCATGGCTCTTGATGGCATTATCTTCGAGGTAATCCACAGAACAGATGAGAACAGACTGGTGTGTTGAACTTCCTTGATTCCTCACGTGAGTGCACTGCATGAGTTTCCTTTGGACAATTTGAGCTAAAAACATAAGAGACAGTGATCCCTTTCATTGTACTAGAGTGCTGAATTCAGGTGGCATTATTTCTCCTATGTGGCTTCTCTTGAACAACTGCTTTTGTTTGTCCATTTCTTTGCAATTTATTGAATTTGAGATTTGATCATTTCATGAGTTTTCTCCAGGGTGTCTCTGTAAGGGTGAGGAGACCAAGTGATTACAATCCATCCATGGCTGCCACGCTTGGTCCAAGTCAACCCAGCCCCCATCTCAATCTTGCAGCTGTTGGGTTAACTCCTGGGTATGCTCCCAGTTTCATAGGCTTTTTCGCATTCCTATTGCTTCATATTGAAGTCAGAGGTTCTACAATAACAGGAGGAATGTATCTTTGGGAAAGCTACCCATGCTTGGATCATAGTAGCTGTCTATTCTACAGTGCCTGGAGCTAAAACAGGAAGGTGATTGCACTATTTCTGGGGTTCTCCTGCAGAAATAAATGATCTTAATGGCAACATGTTCTCTTTGCATTTCATTGGCTTGACAGGAGTGCAGCTGGGGGTGCTGATGGACCTGATCGTGTCTTTGTTGGAGGGTTGCCATACTATCTGACAGAGGTTCAAATTAAAGAGTTGCTGGAATCATTTGGGTAATTCCTGCTTGTCCAAATTCAGTTCCTTCTACACATGGTCACTTTCTTCCTTATATTGGATTTGTTTGGATGCTGCTTTGGCTGGGTGCATTGTTAATTCAAATGTTTTTTTGTTTACTTGGTTCAGGCCATTGCGTGGTTTTGATCTTGTCAAAGACCGTGATACAGGAAATTCCAAAGGGTATGGTTTCTGTGTGTACCAGGTAACCCTACAAGGCCACATCTCTCGATGAAATTCATTCTTGGGAATGTCTATCACATGTGCAGTCTTTGTGTTCCTGCTTCAGATTAGTCAAGTTATTTTCCTTGCAGGACCCGGCAGTTACAGATGTTGCTATTGCTGCACTTAATGGTTTGAAGATGGGTGATAAGACCCTAAGTGTTCGTCGAGCATCGGCCAGGTTTGTATTTTGATGTTGGCTCTTTGTATCTCTTGTCTCCATTGCTTTTGTTACCATTCTCTTCAAATTGGAAGAGATAGATAACTGTGTGCAGTACCTATATACACTTTTGTAACCAGTGCAGCATTTTCCCAGTTCTGAAATGTCACAAAGATGATGTGGATGGTTATCAGTTCGATTCATGATCAGCAGATTCTCAAGTGACTGTTGCATGAGATGGGTTAAAGTAACCAGAAACTGAAATGTGTTTGGCCAACATGATCTCTGTCATAGACACCTGCACATGCATGTGTGTAGTTGAGATGAAATGTTGTAACCGAATACCAGGAAGCTTGATTTTTACTCTTCGCATATAAGTGAGATTACGTAGTCCTCAGGATTGAACATTCATGTAGAGATTCTGAAAGCACAATTATCCAAACATTCTACCAGTTAGAACCAATGATTGATCTTTGTTGGTTGTCTTGGATAGCAGCGGACAGCCAAAGCCAGATCAAGCAAATGTGTTGGCACAGGCTCAGCATCATATAGCAATCCAGGTACATCTCTTCTCTTTCAAACCATTCTCAATGTTGGAAATGGTTATTCTCTCCTGTATGTCTGTACTATTTGAAAGCAACTTAATTCATGAGACTTCATCTGGATATGCTTTGTTTTTGAGACAATCCCACTCTGTGGAAGATGGTTTGAGTTAGCAGAAATGATTGTGGAATGCAGAAACTGGCATTGCAAGCCAGTGGGGCCAATGCAGTGGCTCTTGGTGGCTTGGGTATGATGCCTGGGATTCCACCAGGGTTAATGGCCAGCATGCTACCTGGCATGGGCAATGGTCTCTCCAATCCTCTTGAGACAACTACAAAAGTTATTGCCTTAACTCAGGTAAGTATGTAGTACTGCATACTGTTTCTTTCATGGAACATAGGCCTGAACTGCTTTCCAAATTGAATTCATGGTTCTTAGTACCTAATTCAATCGATATTTGTGGGGTAATTTGATAGGTTGTATCAGCAGATGAGCTGAAGGACGATGAAGAGTATGAGGAGATTCTAGAAGACATGAGGGAGGAGTGTGGCAAGTATGGTACGTCCTTCAGGCTAACATTCATACTTGCATACAAGAAGAACAGTCATCAGTGGTGCAGAAATTTAGTCATCACAAGTTATGCCATTGATGGTCAGGTCAGATGCACTCAAGGAAATGCTGTACATGTTGCTGCCACAAGTGCATACATTGTCCAGAAGATGGCAGTGGCACTTTAGCCAGGCAGTTATTTGTACGGATAAAATTGGACTCCTGACAAGCATTGGCTTATGAAGCACAGATTTGTCAAACTGATGATGTTCTGACCTGGAGTTGTCTGTTTGTCAGTAGAACATGTCCCTATTGCAGGGTTGAGGTCCTGAAGAAATTATTGTGCTGTGTAGGTAATCTTGTGGAACTTGTTATTCCGAGACCAAGCCCCACTGGTGAAGAAGGTCCAGGTGTAGGCAAGGTACGTCACCTGTGTCTTCATCCCCTATTTGTCATCTCTGAATGTGGATACTAGAAAGAGCAAATCCAATGTGTAGTCTGTGCATGAGTCCAGTGCACCCACTGACCAGATGACATCACCAAGGGGTAAATTTGTGTTTCGTCTTTATGGGAATATTGTAACTTAATCAGCTGGCTTGAGCATGGCAGGTATTTGTTGAGTACTCAGACACAGCTGGAGCTGCAAAAGCCAAGTCATCTCTTCACGGTCGGAAGTTTGGAGGAAATGCAGTTGTGGCTGTATACTATTCAGAAGAGGCTTTTGCAAACAGGGATTATGGAGGTTGATTCAGTTCATACATTCACTGAAAGACGTTGTTACCTTTGGAAAAGGGAGAGAGGGACATTTTTCTCCTGTTATATGAAAACTGTAAGTCCACCTGCCCAACAACAGGACAGACTGGATCACAAAGTTTTCATTATGCAGGGAACATGATTTGCCACTATTTGTAGTATGTATGATCATAATATTTTTATACATGGTCTTGAGGAGCCAGATGATTGGTGTGTGGAGAGTTACCTGTCACACACTCTTATATTTATGTATGTATCATTGTATGTATGTCTTTATGTATTTATCCATGCCATCTTGACAAACTATGATGTGTATGTTTGGTTTGTTACTCTGTTTTGCAGAGGTTGTTGCACAATAGTAGCAGCTGAGTTTCTTCTTGGCAGTGTTAGGATTTTCTTGCTCTGCATATAATGCCTTTTGTGGTCTACAAGGGATATATTGTTGGCAGGGTTTTGAAAAATTTGTGATGTAGTTACAATGGTGATTATCCACTAGAGGAATTATCCAAATTTGGCTATAGGTCCAGTAGAAAAATTTGAGGATCCTGCTATCTGTGGGCAATCTGGTGGAACTTTTTGTCTAAATATGGTGAATTTTTTTTTTAATTACAAAAATTTGTAGTATGGATTTTTTTAATCACCGAGTAGGGAAAATTCGACTAGGAAAATTACTAAGCAAGCTTTTGCAATTGTCCTGCTGTTGCTCTTATTTGTCAGAGTACATTTGCAGTGTGTTTTATTGTTCCTGTTTGTCAGAGTAAATAGCAGTACGTTTTATTGTTGGGGAAAATTTTTTGGGCCTATGGGAAGATGACGTTGCTGTTAGTGAAATCGTGTAGGGTGAAAGGCTGATGCATACAAGAATACAGTGAATATGTCCTAGCTTTCTTGCATGGCAATTTTGTTTACATTTTCTCTCCTGTCTTCTTGCCTTAATCTTCCTACAGCAATTGTTGATATCGTTGATGTTTGCTTGCAATTCTTGACAACTATAGCCTGCTAGTGTTCTTTTCTGTTTCTATCTCATTGTTGCATCTTTGTTCAACCATTGTGCTTTAGTTGAGAGAAAACTCCTGGTCCCCATATTTTGTCCCTCTCTTCTGTCTGTTGCCGAAGATCCAAGCAATCCACATGTGTACACAAATAATTTGGTTGTATTTCCAAGGGGCATTGCACCAACACGAAGAGATTTCGAACACTGAAATTGCAAAAGAGCTGAAAGATGCTACTATGTTGATTGCATCCAAAAATCCCCTCATGATTGCAGTAGCAAAATTTGAGAAAGGCTATTAAACAACTAAAGAAGAAGATATGTACAATCTCTTTGAAGGTGCCCTGGACATATTACTGGGAAAGGACAGATTCCTCTTTGGTCATCACATATCAGTGGAAGATGTTACATGTGCAGCCGAGTGAGGCTGCAATGGATGTGCGCACCTTCGCTGTCAGGAATGCCTGTTTTGTTTCACAACTTTTCTCAATAATCTGCAACAATGGCAGTGGAGTCTTCTTCACAATAGCTTCAGCTACACCACTCTTGTCATCAGAAGCTGCACTAGTTCTTCTCATCCTTCTTCTCCCTGTTTGTGTAGGTTTGGGAAATCTTGGCTCCAAGTACTAAGGCACTCATTTGCAATGTTATGAAACCTGGCTGCAGGGTTTTATGTAAAGTGAGAACGGAGCCTTTGAAACCCAGATCAAATGTATATTTATATTTTATTGAAACCCTAACAAGGTATTAAAAATATCAAGGTCCGGATTTCAAGGTTTAGAATTAATTAAGTTTAAGGTTTTAAGGGTCAGTAGGGGTTAGGGTTTAGTTAGTAGTGAGTTTGGGGTTTAATTAGGTTTAGGGTTTAGCTAATAAACACTGCTACTTTAGTGCAAGATAATATTATAAAGCAAGTGTTTCAATTTTTTTCTTTCATCGTGTGTTTTGTGTTATTTGCTCTCTTCTTTGTTAGTTGCTTAGATTAATTGATTTGATTAGTTATTGTTGTTGATACTTGATGCTCCTTGCTCAGCGTTGGCTCAACGTTGTTGCTCCTCTACTTTTTGCGTGACGCTGCTACTCTTTGTTTGATAGTATTGTTCATCCTATCCTTGTTCAACGTTGCTGCTCCTCTCGTCTTTGCTCAACACTTCTGCTCTTCATATCCTTGCTCAACGTTGTTGTCCTTCGCTCCTTGCTGAATGTTGTTGCTCCTTCACTCCTTTCTCAATGTTGTTGATCTTCTTGTCGTTACTCAACATTGTTGTTCCTCGACTCTTTGCTCGACACTATTGTTGTTGTGTGTTTGCTCAATGCGGCTCCTCGTTTTGCCTTGCTTGACACTACTCCTCTGTTCCTTGCTCGACACTACAGTTCCTTACTCCTTGCTTGACATTGTTGCTTTTGTACTCTTTGTTCGACTCTATTACTCTTCTATCCTTGCTCAAAATTGCTGCTCCTCAATCCTTGCTTGACATTGCAACTCCTATGCTCCTTGTTCGATGTTGCGATTCGTACGTTCCTAGTTCATCTTCAACATAGCTTGTTCCTACTCAGGTACCTCTCTACTACACCGTGATGTTGCTGTTCTTTTGCTCATTTTTCCTTGCTCGACGTTGCTGTTCTTTTACTCGTTGCTCAATGTTGTTGTACCTGCTCTTCTTGTTTCAAATAATATCCAGTATTTGAAAACCACCTTTGAAAACCGACTGTTATAAGATATGTGAGAACCGGCACATTGGAAACCGGGTGAAATTATTTTTTGCAAATTTTTGAAACCCTCCCCAGGTCTTTGAAAGATGAAAATAATTTTTTTTAAAAGAACCGGGTCAGGTCTTTCAATGCATTCTAATACCCAGACCCAGCAGTTCTCAGAAAAACTAGAGAACCGCACAACACTGGTTCTTTCCTTGTTCCACACAGGTGCTAAAGTTGCTTTGTCCAGATTTGAACATTGTTATCAATTTCTAGTGAGGGAGCCTTATGTCTATTGAGTAGAATGAGATCAATCAGGTGGGAATGTTATTCAGGCAGATAACAAGATGCCCAAAGGAAGCTAACGAGAAAAAGTAGAAATCCATATATGGGTTCATGGACCAGGAGAAAAGATTTAGAAAGATGGTAACAAAGCGAGCCATTAGCAAGGGATCTCAGTGAATTTGGATGTCAGGCCTCATATGTGATGTGGGTACAAATCCTTGCAAGCTTCTCTTAACAATTATTTTGTGTGTGAATTATCCATCTGAAAGTAGTGTGGAGACCAAATGCCACAAATCTAACCTCACGTTTCAACATATACACTGAAAATACTCATGTAAATTGTAGTCATCTAGCCCAATGAACCCTCAACTTATCCCATCATCCACTGTTACAAACTAAAGTCTTGTTGAAACCTCAAGTTGCAGGCGACAAGTCTAATGTGAATGTTCTAAAAGCAAGGACTGCGATTCTTAACAAGAGACTATCTTGCATAGATGGGTCATCTTGCTTCTTTTTCAAAACTTTCCATTAGAATTCCAACTGCAATTTGTTCTGATCCTCTTTATCATGGAATACTTTGAAGAGAGATAAACAGAGGATTGTAGCTAGCGAAGCTGTGTATGATGCATCTTTGGTGCTGCAGTCTCACAGAGATATTCATCCATCCACCCATCCACCCATCTCTTCAATCTCATCCATTTAATCTCATCCATCCATCCATCCACCCATCTCTCCAATCTCATCCATTTAATCCCATCCATCCTCTCTACTGCAACGAGGTATGCACCACCAATTTCTTTCAACACAGTTGGGATCACATGAGTGGTCAAAAACATACAAACAATGACGTGGCGGGATTTCAAATTTTACACGTGTCATGCCTTCGTTTACCCAGTTGTATCTACGCCACGTGCCACTACTGGAGAATAAACTCCACCCCAGAGACAGGAGACGAAACCACTGAGAGTTTTGAGAAATTCCTAAAATTAGTTAATTAATTTTGTCGTCATATTTGTCCAGAATTTGAATTAGTCAATTCCAGTAGAAAAACAGGATTAATAAAACTCACGAAACCTACCATTAGATTGATTGGTTATCTGCCGGTCCCCTACCCCCTGCTCCCTACTACAACTCCAACTAAAACCGCAAGATAACCTTACTGACCATCGGTCTGCACTCGTCTTCGCCAACATCCCAAAACCAAGTCCGTAACTCGGACCGTTAGTCCGAAACCGCTCTCTCGATCCCTCTCCTAGTCCGTAACTCGAACCATTAGTCCAAAATCTCTCTCTCTTTTAGTCCGTAGCTCGGACCGTTAGTCCGAAATATCCCTCTTTCTCCCCTTGTCCGTAACTCGAACTATCAGTCCAAAACTCTCTTTCATTTTAGTCCCAAACTCGGACCGTGAGTCCGAAACATCTATCTCTTAGTCCTTAACATGGACCGTTGGTCCGAAATCCTTCCTCTCCCTGTCGTTTCTCTCCGTCTCTCCCTTCCTCGCGTTTTTTGTTGCGCATTCGCTCACTTGGTTTTTGCCCAGAGGATGTCGTTGCTCGGCTGCGGTGTTTCGATTTCACAGGAGAAGCAGCGTCAATTTTCCGCGTGATCGTGAGGTTTTGGAAGAGAGCAATTTGTGGTGATCATGAAATTTTTTGAATTGTTTTTGAGAGAATTTGAAGAAAACGGCGAACTGGAGTTTGGACACAGGGGAGCCAGGCGGGGGATGACAAGCTTCCTTTTGTCTAACGTATTTTGTGTAGGGTTGAGACCCTGGTTGTTATTGTGAGTGCACTGTTTGTTTCTGGATTTCTTGTCAGAGACTTTGTTTGAGAGAGAGAGAGAGAGAGAGAGAGAGAGGAGTCTCGGGCATGATGAGGAAACGATAATCGATTTGGCACGCTGTTGAAAGACAAGGAGGAGAGGAGAAGGAGCTCGTCTGTGGAATCTGTGCTGCAAGAATAGACTTCAAAGTCCGAGGAAGAAGAAGAAGTCGTCAGTTGTAGAAGGGACGATGAAGACGCCACTGCTGCTGTTCAATTTGCTGGGATCCTCAAGTCTTCCATGGCGGTTGTCTGCTGAGGACGTTGATTTTGGAACTCCCTGGTGGTGGATCTATGCCGGGATATCTGCTGCCCTGGTGTTGTTCGCTGGTATCATGTCCGGTCTAACGCTGGGTTTGATGTCGCTGGGCCTCATGGACCTTGAGGTTCTACAGCAGAGTGGCACCGAAGAGGAGAAGAAACAGGCCGGTAAGCGCTTTATTTGCCGTGGAACTGTGGAATAATTGTGGTTCTTGAGATGTTCCTTCTTCGTTCCTGGCAGTCACTTCTCTCAAGTCCTTCGCTGGATCCACCTCCAGATCATGTGATTGCAGTCCTTTTATT
>Ga0116231_10005046_pt1 | contig 26301 bp, 26 predicted proteins | sample S1TSphgellanicum_2_FD_89695 | JGI IMG/M metagenome (GOLD analysis project Ga0116231, IMG submission 89695) | Host-associated microbial communities from peat moss isolated from Minnesota, USA - S1T2_Fd - Sphagnum magellanicum MG | ecosystem: Host-associated > Plants > Peat moss > Unclassified... | reverse complement strand
GGGTACAAAAAAATCAATAAGGAAGTGTAAATATCTATTTTAAAACTTTTTATGGGCTAGCGGTAATCAACGCACTAAAACTATTTAAACTAGTTTGATTGTTGCGTGACTAAAGGTATTGAAGGTCTTGGCCTCATTGACCTAGAAAAAGCTATGGATGCCTTGCTATGTAAATGGGTTATCAAAGCCCTAAAACAATTTAAACTTCAAACTCTTATTAGGTTTCAAATTTGCAATGTGCAAGCCTTCATGGAATGGGGCTTCAAAGTGAATTGAACTCGGTCGAAAATCACAATCCATTTCCAGGATCAAAGGTAGGGGGGAAGACCTCAAAGGCTTGGAAATGGATGGTTGAAATGTTGGACTTCTCGCCACCGCAAGTAGCTAAGGCCATAAAGAGAATAAGCATATGGTGGGGCTCTAATTTTACTGGGTTGAAATTTGGACTGTCCATTCCTAAAGCTCAAAAGTTGTACAAGTCTAACTTACACACTTTAAGAGATCTATAGAGAGTTGAAACCAAAGACTTCCATTCTTGGGATGAATTGAAAATGATTTCCTTTGGAAGAAGGGGAATATTGTTGTTGGCAACGGCTGATTAGTAGCTTGCTTGAATGTTGGATCAAGGAACTGAGGCAACCAAATCTTAGATCCTATGATGAAGAGTGGCTAGGTCTCCATAATGATGAAACTACATCCAATCCAATCAAGGTTTTTGCTATTACTTGAGGGTTCCAACCATATGCTAACAATTCAATTCAGGAGGAAGTGGTCATTCCAAAGGAGGTCCAAGTATTCATGGTTGGAGAAGACTCCAAAACACTTTAGTTGTTACCTGACCCAGGTGTTTAAAGGGGTCTTTACAGGGGTCTTGAGGAGAGTCCAAGTTTGCACTAGGATAGTGTAAGGAGGGCAATGGTGAAATTGCTTTATGGGCTTTAGGTGCTCTCACATTTGAACTTGGAAATTGGAAGTGGAATAAGCAAGTGTAGCTACCTTACCACATGGCCAAGCAAGGGAAACAACTAATTAAATCTAAGAGATTTCTTGCCCACGATGTGTCAAAAAAATTCCCCCAAAATTTCAGCTAAATTGGAGAGATGCTAAATTGGAGAGATGTCTAAAGCAATCGTAGATCCAAGAAAGACTTAGGTTATTGTGGCACCAAGTGTTTGTGATCAATAGTTGGCAGGCCAACACTAATCACAACATCCCAACAGATTGCTCATCTAGAATTCTCACCTGACTAGTTGTGGATCTTCGTGTTGTCTAGAAACTGTAGGGAAAAATTATATATGTGTGTGTGTGTGTGTGTGTGTGTGCATAACTATCACCTATAGAATCTAGACAACCAAACTTGCCACTCATTTTTAACCTTTTTTTCCTGTGATACCCAGCACCAAGCACCATGACAAAATATTTGACCAAAATCCATTGATTTTCACACCATGAAGGGCCAGTTGTTTCAAGACCAGCCCTGACCTCAAATTACCCTAAACAAAACACAACAAACAAACTACCTCCCTTTATAGTAGGATTTTTTAATTCCTTCATGTCAACTGAATTCTATATAATTGTCAGAGCCTGTTCCCTGATCTAAATCCTCCACAGAAATCACATCAGATTCTGGGATTACATCAGATTTTGGATCATTTATTATTTGGGAAATAAAGAGTAATATGACATATAGGAATGTATACATACTAGATGTTGGGAACATATGTAAAAGCTTGATAAGGTTGGGTTGGTGCAAATTTGGCAAATCTACTTCAAAACTGTAAACTTTTTCCTTTAGAATGCCAGGTGCAGAATAGCCTATACCTACATTGACACATCTTTCATAGAGTGATGAGCACACAAATGTTGTCCACTGGCCTCCCTTTACCTTCTTTTCCACAAGCCCATTATCCCCACCCAATCCCCCAGACCCTCCAACCCTTCAACATTGAGTGCCGGCAGCAGAAGAGCTGACAGCAAAGCAAGAAATTGTACTGAGATTAAAAAGCTGCATCATCAGCAGAGAGAACCACCACCAAGGAAGCTCAGCAGCAGCCTGGGGAACTCAACAAGCCTGTGGAATCCTACTACCTTCACCACCACCTCATCTCTCTTCCTCATTTGTAAGCTCCTTATGCATAACCTACATGTCACACCCTCCCTATTTTGCACTGCACTTACAAGTGTCAAGAACCTTGACCAACATAATGCAAATTCTTTCTGAGGGTCTTTCTTTTTTGTTGGCTGTGACTACTATGACCAAAAAGCACACACTAAGTCTACACAAACCTAGACAAATTTTTGCATGTTCCACCCTTAACATTCAATTGCAAAACAATACACGCAAATTACAGATACCACAAGTCAAGGATATATTGATTACTCTGCATCCACACTCTGTACTAATGCAGGCTCTATCAGTTATCAGATTGGCTACTAGTCAATTGATGGCAGTTGTTGGCCGTCCTGTGCCACGTGCCCTACTGTAGCCAGTTCCCCTGCCTCCATGAGCCCCACCATACATCCCACCCCTGTATCCACCACGGCGACCACCTCCTCGGCCACCACGACCACCATGAGACCACAGAGGAAAATTACCAAAAGTCTGTCCATCACAAATGCAACAACATCAGCAGAACTTAACTTCTCACAACAAATGATAGTCATTATGACATCAATCAAAGCCAACACAAAACATAGCCCAAACAATAATAAATGCACTAGAGCTGCAAATGCTAGTCCACATCATGTAAACTGCGTGCCACAATGAACATTGAACCTCCCACTCATAAGGGATCTCTGAGTGAGATGCCTGAAGACAGTGACAGGTCAGGGTGCACCTAGCCAATACACCCTAGGAATGCTGTACATCAAAGAGAAGACAAAGCACACAAAGCTCTTGAGCCACCTCTGTGTCAATCTTGCGCTGCTCAGAAAACCTGGTTCGTTCTGAACGACCTTCTTCCCGATCAAGAGCATCGCAAGAGAGCGAATCAAAGAAGTCATCCTTCACATACATTGCCTGAAAGCAAATGTCAACCATGAAACAAAAAATCTTGATCACCATTTACTCAGAAATAACTCTGACATGAAGATTGTTAGATAGATGGATGTGAATAGATATAGATGAAGACAGCAAAACCATCACTCTTCTAACTGAAGCAAGAAAGGTCCCAATTCCTTGTTGCAAATGAAGCTTGTTGTAGCATAATAGTGCAAACCTTCTTTGGAGCATCTGACAGTGACTTGTTCAGAAAAGCTACATCAGAGGTGTCATCATCAAGGTTTCCATCTGCATATTCATCTTCCTCATCTCCACCTTTCTCGCCTTTGCCTCCAAGCTCACCCCAAACTTCATCCTTGTTGAATTTCTCATTCATTGCTGTGAAATCAAAGTCTTCAGTGAAATGTTGAGTGGGATGTGTAAGCTGTGCCCACAGATGTGTCCACCAAGCAACTTTTCAGAAAATTTATCAAAAAGCTACACAAAGGACCCTAGTGAAGAATGGTCCAAGCAATCAGCAAACTCCAAATGCTTGTCCGGCAGCCAGTGAAATGTACACATTTTGCTTGTATTAGAGCCTTAACACCTCAGTTGCCAACAGCAACCAAGTTAATCTTCAAAAGTGCAAAGTTTTACGTAAACAAGCCTCAGATAACCACAATGGGACTCAAAATGCATACACATGGTGGGATCAACAGAAAACTTGGATAGGTACTGAACATGAACAGAATCTTAGACAATAATCCTCTCAACTGAAATGTGGTTCCAGGGAATGTATTTCCAAAATCACATGATTAATGCTTCCTTGCGTAATGTGACAAGACAAGATAGCTCCATAACCACAACCTTGGCGAACACTGGAAAACTCTTCACTGTCAGGGTACAGGTCAAAGTTACTTACTCCAATGCCCCTGCCACTTCCACTGCCTCTTCCTCTCCCTCTCCGCGTGTGATTGTTGTTCCCAGTAGCACCATTGCCCTGCACAGACTATAACACTTGAAAGTCTGTACAATGTCACCTGTTGAGGACAAACAAGATCCCTACAATTTCCTGGATGGGCATTGAGCAATACAACATCGTGACAACAGTAAACTACAGATCCTTTGGCCAGTCTGGAATTTGGCTACAAATTGAGTTAAGTGTGTGCAGCAACTACAACATCTACATGATAAAAGCAAACTGATCTGGGACTTGTGGTCCTTCAGGATGCCCATCTAAGAAAATACACCAAAGAATGTACTTGCTTGTACATTCTGCCATTGCAGCAAAGCATCACGTACAACACATTAAGAGTCCTATAGCTTCAATGAAGCCCACTACAAGATAACTATGTGCAAGTTACCTGCCACCGATTCCTTTGGCCCACAGGTACACCATGGCCTCCACGTCTCTGGTACCATACAACAAGATCTGAGCAAATTTTCAACATGAAGGCAAAACTTCATACAGACTTCAGATTGTTGTGTAGCAGCCATGGAGCCTGATGAAATAACAGACTGTGGCATCGCAACCTTAGTAACAGATGTTGACTCCAAAGAGCTTTTGTTTGCATCAGTTCTTTACAACCTAAAGGAAAAATAACACCTATGCCCTAAATGCTTATGAATAGTGCAAGAGCATGCAGATGGAGGAAAAGGCCACTCATGACCTGAAATGGCAGTTGCTTTTGTTGAGATGGGGGTAGTGGAAGCAGAGGTTGGGTAACCTGCTGCTGCTGAGGTGGCTGTGCTGCTGAGGTGTGGGATTGATCAGCTAACTTCACTGGTTCATCACTTTTTTGCTCTGATATCAAGGGTGCCTGCTGAGAGGTAGATGAAGGAGCCTTGCTGGGTGCAGCAAGCACTCCTGGCAGCTGTGTTGTAGCTGTTTGAGACTTTACAGCAGCTGCTGTAGATGGTAGACTCGTCATCCCAGGGGCCTGTGTAGAAGAGTTCCCCATGGTGTGTTGTGGTAAAGGCTGAGCTGACTGGTAAACAGATCCCACTATTCTGCGAGGGTTTTTGGCAGCAGGTGTGATCACAGCACTAACACCTCCCTGCAATGATGATGGGAGACTAGTTGCAGCTGACAGTGGAACTGATAACACAGGTGCTGAAGTTGAAGGGGCTGCTGTGGTGCCAACTAGTGACATAGCAGTTGCTGACAGAACTGGTGCCTGTGATGCAGGCACTGTCACCAGTGCTGCTACTGCTGCAACAGTTGTTGTTGGTGCTGCCAGTGCTGCCGGTGTTGCCACAGTTGTTGTTGGTGCTGCCAGTGCTGCTGGTGTTGCCAGTGCAGCTGGTGCCGCCAGTACTGTAGGTGCTGCCAATGCTGCTGATCCTACTGATGTGGCCAATGCTGCCTGAGCTGCTCCAACTACTGGAGCTCTTAGAGCTCCTGGAGCTGTTGGAATTGTTGGAGGGATATCAGCTGCTGCTGAAACTGATACACTGATACCAGAGACACTACGGGGAGCTTGTGCCTGGGCAACGGAGGTAGCTGGTGCTGCTGGGAACACATTGACTGGTCCAGAAGGCCTGGTTACTGGTTGCAGTTGTTGGTGAATATGCAAGGGCTGTGGCTGAGTTGGTGGTGGTGGTGCTAGTGACAATGGTGGTTGTGGTGGAATGTGCTGCTGCTGCTGCAAGTGTGCAGTTGGACGGTAATACCCTTGCCAGTACATAGGCGTTGCCAAGCCAGTTCCATTTGGCCCTGGTGGTGGAGGTGGCGGAGGCCCCCATGAGCCAGGAGATGGGTATAGAGATGGAATCCCACCCCTATAAGCTGGTGGCAATCCAGAATATGGAGGTGGTGGGCCATTTACCTCTGAAGATGACCCTGCTGAGGGTATACCACCAACATATGGCCCAAGAGGGGATGGTGGCAGGTATTGTGACTGGGACTGCTTGAACAGGTGGTTGACAATGCACATATTAATCCTTTATCCAATGAAGTTGGTGGTGATAATTGTCTTGGGAGCATATTTAACAAAAAAAATACAAGATGAATTCTTCGACAAAGGATAGAAAGGGAGAAGCATCTGACAGCTAACCTGAAGTGAAATAATTGCAGGATCAGTAGGTGGCTGTGGCAGAGTTGGGGGTTGCAGCGGTGGAGATGATTTCACTTGCAAGTCCTGCTCAGACCATATTGACAACAAAGCCCGTCACCATCTAACTGAAAAAAAATCCTGGTAAACACATGATTCTGAACCTTCAGCCGTGAGAGAGAAAAGCAGTGACATCTCCCTTCCTTTGAAGCACCAACGATTGTCTCTTCAACTTGCAACAGTGACATAAGAAATTGAAGTCTGATAACCACCTTGATGTCTGAACCTCTGAAAATGATGTAATCATAGACTTTGTCACTAGTTGGGATCTGGGGGCCATCCTTCTTTCGACCCTCTGTTCCAAATGATCGCACTGCAAGCCTCTACCAAAGGTCAGTACACTGTACATTAATAGATAAATTGAACTGTGAATACATGAAACCCCATCTCATAAGGACAGATATAACACTCCCACAGGAAGGCAAATCATGCTGACCATAGCCTTTTTTGTTGCCCTCAGGAGGCATAGAAGTATTGCAACTGACTGAGATAACTCCAAACTCCAAAATCACTATGACACTCTTACATTACATTTCATAGAGACTGCATGGGTAGCAAAGTCTTGAATGCAAAGAAGCGACAAAGAAACTGACAACACACTGTATGAACCAGCAAAGCAATGTACAGCTAATATCCTTTTATTGTTAACTGTACCTATTGCTCCTGATTCTGCTACTTTCTTTACAATCAAAGACACACACCACCCCCTAACCAAAAATCTCACCACTGATAAGAGCAAACAACAGTAATGAACTCTGTAACAGACCTTGCCAGGAGCTCTCAAAGAATGGCATTCTTCTCATGACTATGTGGCTAGAGGTTGAATATGCCCTACTGTTCCTCCTTCCTAGCTCATCAAGCCATCCTTAACACAGACGCCAAGAGGCATGCTGATTAAAGAGTTCTGTAACAATCAAACTATGCTCTAGCACAATGGTTCAATACAAACAAATACAGCAACCATTCCCAAGATTTACATGTTCCAAAGGACAGATCATCCTTTCTCTAGCAGTTCTTTGTGTACTCATAGTTTGCTGGAACAGTTTGGGATTCAACTTGTGCTCGATCAGAGAATGATGCACAATGTGACTCACCACTCATGTGAAACACAGACACATCTTGTGGAAATATTGTGATTTCTATGAAGGTCATGTGCAACTTATGTTCCAAGACCACACATACATGTCACATCATGGAATCCTAGTTGTTGACTCAATGACCTCCACCCCCTAATTGGTACAAACTCTTGGTCTCAATAAAAGAGATTCCTGAGCCATATACCCCAAAATGCTTTCCACAACCCGAACAACGCTCAACCACACAGCATGCACACAACCATTCCTTCAAGCCAGGAAGAATGACCAAAACCCTAACTCGATTCAAACCCCGGCTGACCGATTGTCCAAACCAGAACGAGAAAATAACCCAGCCACAAACCCTAGTATTTCATCCAAAACAACAATCTCTCTCCCCGGGCCCCCGACCATCCCCGCCACGCAAGCACTTACAATTCGACACTGCAAAGGAAAAACAAAACAAAAACAGAAGTTGAAGCTTAAGAGAGAAACACACCGTTTTGCAGTGCGATGTTGGAATTATCAGTGTCGACGGTGTACAGAATGCCCTCATAACGAATCTCACTCTTGGAAGTGAGACTAATGAGGCTACCGATATAGGAATCCGCCGTGTTAGGCCCTTGCCCTCGCCCCATGTTGTTCGAATCAATCGCCACTCTGCCTTTACTCCCCTCCTGTCTCACCCACAACTCCCGGGCCCCCGCCCTCTCTCTCTGTCTCTCTCTCCCCTCCTCACAAACAAACTAGCGCACAGAATGCACGCTGTGGCTTTCAAACCCTAGACCCCATGGCAGTGCACGCAAACACACATCTTGCACCATCTCTGTGTTGGGAACGATGTGTTGTGTGAATGAGGCGCATGCGTGGGTACACACATAACGAGCGAGACGGAAGAGAGAGAGTGTGTTTTGCTGGGGCGGGCGCTGCTTCTGGCGCTGACTCCCTTTCCTCCTTTGCGCTCTCATGAAGAGATTCAACACCCGCTGCTATGTTGCCTGGAAATAGCACACTGGCCCTTTTTGGGAACAACTATGGGAACAACCATGCAGCTCCCTACGTACCTACCTTGCCTCTGTTGTATAGGTATCAAGATCTTATCAAGTTACTTATTTTTAGGTCCTTTGGAATATGTATGGTTTTTTCAGTTTGGAATTGTGAAATGCATTTTTTATATACTAGTTGGGATAAGAATTTTTCTTTTCCAAATTTTAAATGTGCAAAATTTGGTGGAATTTTCCTAAATTTTAGTACAAATTAGTGGGCATCTACACTTGCAAGAACCAAAAAACCTCTGGAAAATTCCCTATTTTTTGGGTTGGAAAATGACAAAATTTCTCGAAAATAAATCACTGGTTGGGATGTCTATGATTTCAAAGGGGGTAGCATAATGAAGAGACACCTTAACAAATGACATGAAAATCAAAAGAGATCAGGTTTAAGTATGTATGCAATTTAACATGTTTTATTTCACTCTTCATTAAAAAGATTGTTAGATTGAGGATGTCCACTCATTCCAAGAGAGGCGGGTTAAAGGTGCAAAATTAATTCTCTATTAATTCCAAAAGAGAGGGTGATTGGAAATGAAAAGAAATGTCTACCCATCCTAAAATTGCACTAGTTAGGAGCAATAAATCAAATATGCTACCATTCTTGACACTCATTTAGGACAAGTGCTCAATTGAAAAACATTTCTTCAAATGTTTTCATTGTATTTGAGTTATGGTGTATGTTTTAAATATCAATCATATCCCATATTTTTAAAATAACAAAGCATCATGTACTAGTGGTTAAGAATCAATTTTTTGAGCCCAATATTTTGGGTTCAAATATTTTCCTCAACAACCATCTTCTTCTCAAATGATTTCGTCAAACATCTTTCATCCAGGGAGGAAAAAGAAATTAGAGCAAGTTTTAATTTCATTCCAATTTTCCATTAATAATATAATTTCAAATTTTCAACTTTTCAACAATTGTGTTAATTTTCAATCATTATCCAACATTTTTCCCCAATTTTTCATTAATTTCGTATTTTTTATTTTAAAATTTTTCATCCATTAAAGTTTTATGTAAAGTATGAAAAAGAAAAGGTGGGAGCCTCATGTTTGTTGAAACATGGGGTGTAGTGAAAAAAACATAGGGCAAAGAGGGGACAAAGGAAAACAAATGAGGTGAAACTTGGAAATGCATCAATTTCAGTGCATTTTTGAATTTTGCCTCATCTTTTTTTGGTTTTTTTTCTTGTGTGTGCCATTTGACACTAGGAAGGACTATAAAATAGAAATAGCCTTTGATGTTTGCATTTTTTGTGGAAGGAGCAAGCAAGTTTGAAAAGGAGAGGTTGAAGTTGTTGTGAAAGGAGATTAATACTATTTTTAACACTAACAAGGTAATGTGTCTCACCACCAAAATGCCACAATTTTCTAAGGTTTGTATGAATGTCAATAAAGCTCAAATAATAGGGTTTTTTAAATGCCATAAGCAACCGCTTATTTTTAGGTTTGTATGAATGCCCACATAGTTTAAATACATAGGTTTTCTAAAAACCACAAGGAAGCAATTATTTTAAATATGAATACAAATAGAGCTCACTTGAAAGAAAAGGTCATACACTTGAAGGAAAAGGTCCTCTACTTTAAAAAAAAGGTCACACATTTAAAGTAGGAGGTCACACACTTGAAAGAAAAGGCTATCCTTAAGAAAGGTCGATCACTAAACGCATTGATAGAAATGGAGGAGGTCAAATATTTTAAGAAGGTCAGCAAATAATCGTTGTTTACAAGGCCGTCATTTTTTGGATTTGAACAATGTGTCAAACTATTGGTGAAATGCAAGCCTTTTAAAATCATGGTAATAGTAGCAACACATTCTTGTCAAAATGATGAGGTCTTTTACAACTATTTGGAAAATTTCACAATTATATATGTGTGTGTGTGTGTGTGTGTGGTCTTTTTCCACCCTTGTGTGACCTCTTTCCATTATTTGTTACAAGGTTTATGAATTTGCACAAACTTTAGTTGTTTTTAAAAAACTGAATTATGTAAAGAACCTCCTTTGTACTTTCATGTACAAACAAATCTTCCACCCAAATCTCATAAACTTGCATATATTCAAAACCCTAAATAAAATTGTGCTTGAAAAAAGAAATGTATCTTGTTGTTTTCTCTCCTTGATTATATTGTTATGCAACACATTTTCACCAGTTTGCTTTTGACACTTTCAATGTTTTATCATCTTTGTCAAATGAATAAAACATGGTTTATGGTTGTAAGCAAGAGTCTTCCTTAGAATGCATTAAAGGTAGTGAAAGTTAACAGTAGGTCCCACCTTCAACCTCTTCCCACTAATGGTACTCCAAGGTAGTCACTCCAAATGCCCTTTGAGTTTGAGCTGCAAACTTTGAAAATGTGTTTGTTACCCATTGATCTAGTTTATCCCAACTTTTATGATTTAGAAAGTGTTTCTTTTGATGTCACTCTATGTAATGTGGAACAACTCCCTTAGTAGATTCATGTTGTGTTTTTCCATCATTGTAAAGTTTTGAACAAACACAATTTTGATACAAAATTTCAATTGAAATTATTTCATTTACTTGCAATTTTGTTATCTTTTGAATATTGTTTCATTTGCTTTGATATGCTTTAAATTTGGGTCCCATCTTGTTGAATCTAGAATTTGTAAATGCTTGTCACTATCACTTTTTTTTACCTACAAATTTATAAAACTTCATTGTGTTTCATTTTTTTCTTCCTTCATTTTATCTTTCTATCTTTATTTCTTTAGTTTTATAACACATCTTTTTTCTACTTGCAAGCAATTACAAATCCTTAGTTTATTTCTTTCCCTTAGTTGATCTCTCTTTGTTTCTATCAAACCTTTTTAAAAATTCTCACTTTCTTTTTGTATAGTTCCCACTTTATTTCTCTAATTTTATAACACACATTATTTTTACATGTATGCAATTAAAAATCCTCACTCTATTTCTCTCCTTCATTCTATTTCTATCAAACCCTAAAAAAAAATCTTTCATTTTTTGGTGTATAATTCTCATTTTATCTCTCTAATTTTGTAACACACATTCTCAAAATACATGTAGGTAATTTCAAGTCCTCACTTTATGTCTCTCCCTCACTTTGTTTCTTTTTATTTTTGTCAAACCCCAAATCTTTTTCCCTCATTTTCTTTTTGTGTATAATTCTCACTTTGTTTCTTTATTTTTGTCACTCTAATTTTGTAATGCACGCACTCTCTACTTACATGCAACTATGAGTCTTCATTTAATTTATTTCTTTCACTTTTTTGGTATATATTTAACCTTTTTTTTTTTTTTTTGCATTTTAAAATTTGTAACACATTCTTTTTCTTGCTACAAATAGTTACAATTCTATCATTTTTTTGGATTAATTGGACTATAATTCTATTGTTCTTTGGATTGGTTAGACTATAGTTATATTCTAATTTTGTTGTTTGTTTCAATTGATTCAAATGCATTTGTTTTTCAATTAAGTATGGAGGGATTTTACATTGACCCCTTCGTGACCCAAGAGAATGATTGTGTGAAATCTTGGCTAATAAAAAGCCCACAAAGGCACCTCAAAAAAAAAAAAAGGCCTAAAGTGCATTGTGAATTCTTGACACCTGAGTTATTTGACTAGTTCCTATAAACATTACTTCATATTTTATAACCAAGATAGAAAAAATGTGACCACAACTTGCCCTCAACCAAGTTTTTAAAGTTGTATACCAAGATTACAAATTGTAGTTCCTTTATTTTACATTCCAAAAGGACCACCTAAAGGATAGACTACAAGACACATTAAAGGAATTGAAGATAATCACAACTAATGAAGAGGGTGCATAAGAGGCCATGTTGCAAAATGACCATGTTTTGGTATTTTTTTAATTTGAATGCATCTATAATGAACATTTTAATTTGAATACGCCAAGTTTTTGTATACCCATGTAACTTATTTAAAATTAACTCTTGAACATTTGTGGTAATTCCCAAAAATTGTTCCATAAAACTCTCCCATGTTCCTTTCCTTGGTATTTTGTGAAGAATGTATATATATTCTGCTATAAACCATCCAAATTTACTAAATTGACATAATTTTTCTTGAACCATCTCAAAGATAATCACCTCTTTCAATTTTTCTTCTCCCTAATTGAATATAGACATTGCTCACCATCAATCATGCCAACCTTGATAAACATTATTGTAATAATTCACTACTAACTTTGATTTTGCCATATTTTGTTCATAATAAGTGAAAAAATTAGAGTACATGATTACATATTCTACCTCATCTATAGTCTTTTTAAATGACTTACACCTTATTTCTTAAGTTGATATCACATAAAAATCTTTAAATCCACAAGGGAAAATAATTATTAAAATGTTCAATAAACAAAATTCCAAATCAACCTTGTACACTTCTACAACTATTTCTTCAGTCATTTATAGTAATGGTGGTGTGATTGTTTTTCATTAGTTAACAATTCTTTACATCAATAAATTTCATTTTTGCAACTATATGTGACAATTTTTTCTATCCATCTGCAGTAAATTTGTAATAGATCGAAAGGTATCCACCATTTAATTACTACATTAATATTCAACTTTAAATATTCCTTTTCATCTTTCATGCTTACAATATGATTAATCACTACTACTTTGTTCATTTTTATTAGGATAAGTACACAAATTATTACTTGAAGCCATTTTCTGTACTGAGATAATTGTGTGGTATCAATGTATAAAATATAATTTTGTAATGACTACATAATTGTTTTCCCATGTAATTTTTATAAGATCATTTTTTGAACACCTATAGGTAATAATTTAAACTTATCAATGAATCCATTCCAATTCCATTTTTGTGGACAAGCTCCTGCTATAAACAAATGTGTTTGAAATGTCCATCCATACATACAATGACCCCTAAACAATTGATTTGCATTCTCTATAGGCAATGTAATATTTTCCCAAGGAACAAGATTATATCCCTTTAACATATTTCCATTCCATTATTTTGCTTATGAACATAGTACTTGAACATAATTAGCACCCTCCAATGACATGTCCCTCATTGTTCTACTAGGTTGATTCACATGAAAAGCTCCCAAATTAGAATATTATTTGTCCCCATATAGTAATTGTATCCATTTGCTTGAATTATGCATAATATAAAATCCCACATTTACTATATATAATTCAACATGTTCCATGTTTCGAATTGTGTTATACATAAATATATCCCCATCATGGTCGCTAAATGTTAGTGATGCATTTTCTGTAATCAAGTTCTACATTGCTATTGGGTTCTTATTTACCATGCTACACATAGTACCTCATACTTGAATAATTACTCAAATCATATGGAGCCACATATGTGGGCCAACTTACAAGATAAGAGATTAATTATAGATATCCAATAAAAAATAGTAAAGGTAACACATGTAACATTCTTTATAAATGTAATTAAGTATAAGGATTATGTAAGCCAAAGAGAGAAGAGAGAGAGAGATATATATATATATATATATAATTTTTTGCCCTTTATATATCATTTCTTCTTCCTACATTTTCAATATTTTAGACAATTAGAGCCCTATAACATATTGGTAGTACCAACCATTTTGGTAGGCATTAAATAATCACACCAAGTTGGTAAGATCCTATGAAAACCCCATATTGAGATTCGAAAGGGTGATTCCCTAGATTTAGTTAAAGTGTTAATATAATTTGGTAGATCATCTTATCATGTTTGGTAAGGTCACATCTATAGTATGTCGGTAAGATACTTCCTAAAGATTTTGATAAACTTTATTTTGGTAAGTTGCAAACACTTGTACATTTTTTTCACATTCCTAATACTAGCTTTGATGCAATGGTCTTGACAATATTATTTTTTTGGACATATTTATGTGCATTTGCCCAAATATAATTATTTTTCCAAATTTTGACTTTTGACTACATTCTCCCTTATTACATTTTATCTTCATACCCATCATGTAACACATGATATACCTATTTGTGCACATAATTACATCAACTACATATGCAATAACAAAATTTGTCTTATATTTACTTAATGTTGGTGTTCATTTTTGTTTTGGTAGTGTGGCATAAAATAGGGTTGAAAGGGCTTCTATTTTTCTTTGGTGAGAATAGTCACAATCACAAGCATGGGAGAAGTCTATCACCTTTAGTTCTTCATCATTCAAGAATGTGGTTGGGCGATTGTGTGCACCAATTTGTAGTTATGATTACAAAAATTATGGGATAAGGTTCATGGTTTTTTTTGTTTTGTTGTTGAAATTGTTAAGTTTCATGATCTTGGCAATGGAGATTGTGTGGTTCATTGGCTTTTGGTGCTATGGCATGTCTTTTGATATTTATTTATCATCCTTTATGAAGGAGTGCAAGGGATTCACTAGAGGATGACATGAAAAACTTACTATTGGTTTTTGGATTGAATAAGGCATGTTGGTTTCTGGTTTGATTTTTCTTTTTTTGCTTGGCGATGCTTGTTTCTAAGATGAATGCTCTTGACAAGAAGTTTTGGTTCTACTAGTCTCTTCCATTGTATGTGTAATTAGAAAAATTGTCAAGGTAGAATAGATGATACTAGGTTAGGAGCATGAGAGAAGTGATTAAGATTACAAGGGAGTTTGGGAGTTTTGCTTGTAGATTTCATAGACTTGGGTTTGATGTATCATAGTGTTGATGTTTATGTTTGTTCATAGTGAGAAAGTGAGATCCATCCTAATGAGAACTCCAAAAGAAACTTGATCTTGTGATTGCCAAGATTCAATATGTCAAATTGTTGTTGTTGCAGGTTAGGTGGGTTTATTTCTTATTGAAGCTTCCTATTTTTTGTGAAAATTGAGAGAGGAGAGTTCTTTGAAATGTGCGCCAAGTATTCTTTCTTTGATATTCCATGGAATCAAAATACACTCGAACAACCCAACATTCTCATCCAGTCCCAAAGGCAATGATACTGTTCAGGAGAGTAAACTCAGAGAGATCTGATCTCTCAAATGTGCCTTCAAAATAAAAGTCATAGGAGACAACAATAGTAGTTCATATGTACTCAAATTGAGTGAATGATTAATATAAGCTAGGTTGATTTCTGTACGAACTGCAATTGGCTGATGTTGTGTAATTTTTGTCAGCTGTTCTTTTTCGTTCCAGTTACAGAAGGTTCTCATTTTCTCAATTTGCATTTTACTAGTTAAATTCAAATATTGTCAAGATCAATTCCTTGAAGTTGTTATCACTCAAAAACTCAGCAAATATCAACAAGGGTCAAAAGGGAAGGTTATCCATAACCGATCTGTCATTCATTCCAAAATGCAATAATACAGTTCTGATTTTCGGGTGTGAACGGATCCCTTATTGCACCCACCCATTGAAACTCTTTTCCACACTGGGCACACACTCCAGGGCCAGCACCGGTCCAGCTGGTTGGTCGGTCGCGCACTGAGCCCACACAGGCAGCGGCCGTGATCGGGTGATCGCGAGGAAGCCCCTCGGGCCGCGTCGCAGAAGCCTCGGCTCGTCGTCGTCTTGACGCCCGAGCACAAACCCCTCCTCCGTTTCGGTAACCACGTTTTCGAGACGGCAGATCGTGAAATTTCAGTACAACAAGGAAGTCTCGGCGACGGCAGTGGTCGGCTTGGCAGGCGATTCCTGATAGGAGAGATTGTTTCGGTTTCATTGATTCTGGGGAGTTGTTGCGGTTCTAAATTGGTGGTGCTGTGAGCCGAATAGCAACGACGATTGGCCTGCATTCGGAGGTATAATCTCAGATCTTGGCTTTCGGAACTCGCGTTTTCCTTGTCTACTCGTGTTTGAAAAGGCGGGAGCGGCAGCGGGAATAGGGGGGAGGGAGGCTTCAGGTGATGCGTTGAGTGATCCATACATATCAGAGAGAATATATTGAAAATCGACTCGCGATGGGAACACCAGCGGCAACTGTATCACCGCTTGCCAAATACAAGCTAGTTTTCTTAGGCGATCAATCGGTCGGGAAGACAAGCATCATCACGCGATTTATGTATGACAAGTTTGACAACACGTATCAGGTGCGGTTCCTGATGGACCTTTGGACCTCTGTATCGCTCTATTAGTTTAAACTTTGTCAGATCTGCTGTTTTCTGAACAGGAAATACGCAACTAGGTAAGTCGGTTTCTGTTTTCAAATATCTTCTTGATTTGGTCGAAGTCTAGCAGGATGTATTTCATGTGCTTATTCTTGTCCTTCGAGACTGTCATTTGTTTGGAAACCGAGTCCTCTGCACTTCTTTCTCCATTGACTTCTTTGGATTTCCTTGCATTGGGCTACTATCCATCCATACTTGTCCTTCCACTTCTCCCGTGCAACTTGCAAATCCACACCTGGCTTTGTTTTTCTGGATTCCTTCTGAAACTGGCTATGTGGCCTCTTTCCTGCTCATCACTCGTTGCATCTGGTGTTCTGTGTCTGTCATCTAAGTTCGGTATTCAGATCTCTCTGTTTAGGTTATCAGACTCTCTTATCAGTCTCTGCAATGTTTGTTTTGCAATTTGATGTCTATTGGAATAATTGATAAGGTGCACCCTTTTCTTGTTGCTTCTCTTCATCTATTGATCATCATATGTTAAGTACCCCAACCTTTATTTGTCAATTTTATCAATGTGTTTCACTCTAAATACAATGTCCATGAAAAGTCCTTCCTGCAATTGAGAGAGCATATTTTGTGCGACATCTATTTAGGGCTTCTCTACACTCTTTGCTTTGTATATGTACATGTCTTTTCTGGAGTGAATAGTGGCCATTGTCAGTGTAGTAGGCATGTCCTGAAATGTTGGAGATGATCTTTTGTGTCTGGAATTCCCTGATTGTTGTAGGACTGGATGAGATCAAGGTTAAGAACACCACAATATATTCAGAAGATGTTGTGAAATCCTTTGTGGCCACTTATGTTGGCACTATTGGTTGTTAATCATCTCTGGATTGATGCCCCTGAATTTTATCTTGTAGGATGAGTCCTGAAATGTAGGAATTTGTTGGAGATGATCAGCAAAGTCAGGAGGCCTGAGATGGAGGAAATAGAGGTCATTGTCATGTGTAGTTGAGGATGTATTTTGAACATATGTTTAGATAAGCTGACTACTTACTTTGTCAGTAATTGGGAGTTCTGAGTAAGAGGACTGTAGGACAATGCTGCTATGGTGTGATGTACAGTCATGTGGAAGAGAAGAGAAAAGCTAAGGAGGGGAATATTATTTTCTTTTTATTCCTTCAGGCAACCATTGGCATTGACTTTCTTTCCAAGACTATGTACCTTGAGGACCGTACGGTGCGTCTGCAGCTCTGGTGAGTGCTGCCCCCATCATTATGTATGCGAAATAGATACAGCTGAGCCGTCTGGTTTGGGTGGACTGCACATAGCTTTTACTCCTGCTCTAACACCATCATTCTCTCTTGAGTGAAAGCCAACATCATGACCTAGTCTTCACATTTCTTCCAGAATGTGAGAGAAACTCAAGGATGTAGAGTTTTGTATAATTGTTGCCTCAACTCCTGAGCAGATAATTATGTACTTATCTACCATCAGGAGCTGATAAAGTTAGGTGGAAGCAATGGCAGCTAGTCCCTGCCATTCATGATGCAGGTGACAGTCTGATACTTTGTGAGTGACACTCACAAAGTTATAACTGCATCATGCTTATTGTGTTTATTTTGGTTTGGCCAGAACTGACATAATCTTAAATTAGTAAGTTTCGATTTTTCTCTGCAATCTCATGGATGTGTCGCCCAGCTTCTCTTTTCTTCTTATGATGTTGTGTTACTCCTTGACTTGTGACCTATTGGGTGTGGGACTGTGGAGTTTTAAGTTTTGTAATACAAGCAGTGGTGGCTGTCAAAGTCTGCTTGTTATCATCCCAGATTGTGGGTAAAACTTTCTTACCATATGCAATGGTGCTAAACTGACTGCAGGGACACAGCAGGCCAGGAGCGATTCAGAAGTCTTATTCCAAGCTACATCCGAGATTCATCAGTGGCTGTTGTGGTGTTTGATGTGGCCAGTAAGCCTTCTCAGTGTCTTTGTCCTTTTGTTATGTAGCTTGAATGAACAGGACTTTCTGTCAGGGTTTTAATTGGTTTTGGGATGGCGTGCAGCTGATTTGTTGATTGTCCTTTAGGGGTTGCATAGGAGAAATATGCTTTTGGAAAGAATCTGAGAGTTTGGGCTCCAAATGTGTTTGTGCTCTAGGTACTATGTTTTTTCTTGAGATCTCCATCAAGCTGAAAACAATATCATGCTCCTGATATATGCTAAAGATGCGAAGTACCTGGTTTTCTTTGATTGTGTAACTGAGGGACAGGAAAAGGAGGGTACTTTTCTTTATTTGTTATTTTTCTAACATGACACAATTATTCTGTTTAGGAATGTCATTAACATTAGTATTGGGTTATCTTGCAATTTCTCTTCAGGTTCACTCAAAACTTTATTGTGAGAGACTTGCAATATTATATGTAAGAACTGCCATGCAATGAGGGTTGCAGGGAAGGTGAAAGTCAAGAAGAGGGATGCATAGAGTATAATTAGTAGTGTATGGAACTGGGTTTTACAGACCGGCAGTCATTTCTCAATACAGCACGCTGGGTTGAGGAGGTGCGCTCAGAGCGGGGTAGTGATGTCATCATCATGCTTGTTGGCAACAAGACTGATCTTGTTGATAAAAGGTGCATGTTGTAATTTTCCATGTGTCTCTGTTTTGTCTAGGCATGTGGTACTGACCTGGCCTAGTACCTATTCTTTTCCTGCAGGCCTTGTCATGCTTCCTCCCATTGTGATGTTACTTTTCTGTTAATGCTACATCAACCAATGAAAGGTCTTCTTGGTGATCACATGGTTTCCACCACATATCTACATGCTTACATGCATTCAACAAGGATCCCCTTGTTGATGTTGGAATACTTGTGGTATTTCTTATGTACAGAGGGTGTAGTAATGTTAAATTATTCTGTTTATTCCAAGATTAGTATAGTCTCACCTTTGTGTGCACCCAAGCATGTCTTGCAAAGTAGGCAAATGAGCATTGTGGTATTCCATCATGAATTATAAGATCTTTGCAGTAACCTGCAGATATGCTTTGTGTGAGTTGTTATGAATTCTTGTTTGTTTTGCAAAATCATGCCCTTGCGCCCATCTGGACTGTCCTGGATCAAAGGACTGTGCACAAACTTCTGCTGTAGCTTATTGGCCAAGTGTTTTCAATTTTCTTTTGCTAAACCTTTCATTTAGTGTCTCAGTTATTGTTTGAAAAGAACAATGACCCTGGAAACTTAAAGAATGTCTTTAAGTTCTTCATTCTTAGAACTTAAGGTCGCATCATTCTTCCTGAGTTACTAGTCACTAGTCACTACCCCTATCTCAGATAACTTGAGTTTCTAAGATACAGCTGATCCATTACCTCTTTAGTGATAGTTTTCAAATGATAGAAGCTTTGATGTTTTAGATCTTTCATTTTATAAAATTTAGCAAAATTCAGGAGACTTCATTTGTTATGGTTATAAATTGACCTAAACCATGGAGGGGAGACTCTTGGTCGATGTAGACTGACATGTGGGTTCCACTTACAGGCAAGTCTCAATAGAAGAAGGTGATGCAAAAGCCCGAGAGTTTGGTGTGATGTTCATTGAGACTAGTGCAAAAGCTGGCTTTAACATCAAGGTCAGTTTCTGCTAGTGCAATAACTTTCACAGTTTTTGTCCATGCTTCAAGGGAACATATCCAACATCACTTCTAAGGAAAGTTTGTTAAGAAACATGGGTCTGTTTTGGTCAGAAATTTATTCATCACTTTGTGGGTAAGTTTAGATCAGTGGCACTTCCAAATGGATATCAGTTGTAGGAGAGCGAGCTGTGATGATGTGTGCCATCTAAATGGTGTTAGAGATATTTAGGTTATGTGGGAATGCTCTCATATTGATGATGTTGATTTGAGGCAGGCATTGTTTAGGAAGATTGCAGCTGCATTGCCTGGAATGGAGGCTTTATCATCAGCAAAGCAGGATGATTTAGTTGATGTGAATCTGAAGACAACATCCAACACTCCACAAACAGATGGTAAAGCTGGTGGTTGTGCCTGCTGATGTGCTTCAGACACTAGAGGTACTGACCCCTGAGGTGTTGTTTCACCCTCTTCTATCAGGAGCATTAAGGTCTTACATGAGCAGTTTTGTCAGAAATATGTTTGCAGCAGTTTTGTCATTATCTTACATAACTGAAGTTGTCTTGCATTCTTGGTGTGTGTAGTGGCACCTTAATTTGACACGGCAAGCATCTTGGCTCTCTAGGAAAAGCAGAGTTCTCAGCATGCAACCTGGATATACTTTAGTATGATAATGTCTTCTGTGAGAATCCAAACTGGATGCTGGGTTGGAATATAGTTTTGGTTGATTGTTTACAGGACAGTTCTGTGATAGAGTCCAGATTTACAATTAGTGGATTATTCAAGTGTGTGGCAGTCATGTCACATAGTGTGAGCAAGGAATGGCAGTAATAGAGTGCACAACTACAGAGTTCATTTTATAGGCTGACCACAAGTTATCCTAGTGCTGTGGATTATTTACAATTCCCCTATTTATGCTTTATAAGCTTGATGGAGATCAAGAACATTCTCAATTCTTCTATGCCAATGATTCTGTCTTAATCTTTTCAACTCCAATTGGTTTGTTGCGGGGTCAGGAACCATCATGTGTAATGGAAGACACCCAGTGAACAAAAGTTCCTTACCTACATGGCTAGAATTGTCTACCTGGCTTGTTGAAACTATTTGTCAGATTAACAAGCTACTTGACAATTTATTATCTGTAAGTAATTGCTAGGATTACCTAGCATGCGTTAGTAAAGTAGTCTAAACACAAACAAACAACCCCATGCAACAAAGTTCTCTTCCATATTATCCCAGAAATCTCTACTTGGGTCATCAGAACTGTCAAGTGTAGTGATGACCCACTTCACATTGTTCTACACCTAGTTAGTTATAATTGTCTACATGGGTTGTTGAAACTGTCTAGTGTAACATGTGTGTGTGTTTTGTAGAGCATGAGTCTTCTTCATGAGGATGTACTGTGATATGAGGATCAGAAGACTCATGGGCTGTTTTCGTTTTTATTTTCACAAATTTGATTTCTAGTAACTTCAACACATGTCTAACTAAGAAGAGTGACATAACAAACCACGGCATCAGTGAACCGGCACCCACCGGTGCACCATCAAGGATGGATGACATGTGATCAGGAAACAGTTTTCTGTTGGGTTCCAGTTCCCTAGCTAACCATCATGGTTAGCTCAGTTGCTGTATTTACTACCTACCAACTAGGTAGGTAGTAAAAACAGCCCCTATGTACTATGTATAAACTATCTACTTACCTAGTAGTCCCCTAATATTTTACTTACCTGTCTATATGTTAGACTTACTTCTTATTGAATGGGTTACCAAGATGAAACCAGGTAGTGACTCAGTTGAGGATCATCCATAACTGAGTCATAACGGGCATCCAGTGGATGGTGCACTGGTGGGTGCTGGTTCACTGTGGCCAACAAACTACTCTCCAACAATGTCATACAACACATACACATGCTGTGGCAAGTGTATATTAAATACTCAGAAGAACAAATATGGGATTCACAAACTAAACTTACAATGATTGTTGCTTAATTATTGCTATTGAAATTATTCAGAAGAATGTAGAAAGAAAACAACTTTGATAATATGACAAACATTGCAACACATAAACTCTTTCTGTTCATACAAACGTCTTGTTACACAACCTAAAACATACTTCACACATATTGCATTTTCCCTAACTTCTAAAGTTTATGGAGCTTGAGCCTAGCTGCCATTCCTCCTTCACGTAAATCTAAACGCTATAAATGTTTTGGTGTCATACGAGCACCTAACTCAAACCCATTCTATATGGAATGCTGATCTAATATGCAATCCCAACTTTTCCTCATGTTCTTAACCCAAACATAGTTGTTAATCTTGGGTTAATTGTTTATCTTTTACCTAGGAGTTAGTGATTTGGGGTCATCTTAATAATTTTTATTACCAGAATTATTATCTTCACTTTTTGAGAGATAAAGCTCATTAATCTAGCTAATTTTTAAGGATGGTGAGTAAGAAGTCAACCATTTACTTTTTAAAAGGTGATAGTTAATTACTTAGTTGCTTAGAAGGTAAGAAATAACTTGTAATAAAATTAGAAGGACCAATTAGTTTAGTGAGACTCTAGTTATGATATTTTCTAGGTATGGACTTGGGTGAGGATTTAGAGAGTGGGAAGGCTTCTTTTTCTAGGGTTTTTTTTTCCTTTGTTAGTTGTGACTTTTGTTTTGGAGACTGAATTTTTTTTCTTTTTGCTTTTTTTGCCCTATCATTTTCTCTACTATATTCCTTTGTTTTTTCCTATTCTATTTATCTATTTCTTTCTCTTTGTTTTCTTTCTCTTTAAACTAGTAGTTAATGTTGATTATGGAGCAAAGGAAGGGAAGGGACAATAATCTCTAGATGTACCTAAAGGGAATCAAGAAGGCAATAAAACAAAGGTTCTTGAACACAACCTTTCTTCTCTCTAGATTTATCTTGAGTTATTAGTTTTACTACTTTGGTAGGACAGTAGGAGAAAAAGGTAAAAGGTAGGCATTCTTGTGGCAAGTTTGTTTATTTCTTAAGTATGTATTTTCATCAAAAGATCCCTCTTTTGAGTGGTTGTAAGTGTTGTTGCCTTATGGAATTATATTACATGGTAGAATTATCATTCCCTTGTTTACTAACTAGACTACGGTTTTTTCTTGTGATGTGACTAACTTATTGCCATATTAATATGACTCACTTAAGGAGTGGAAGTTAGGATGACAAGGTAGGGTACCAGTTAGGGAGCATATTCTTACCTTCTTCATATACAATTTGTTATTTTTATTTGAATAGTTGTAATAGAGTAAGAAAGTTAGTAAATTAAATTTGGAATGTGTAACATTATTTTTTCCCTAGTATTACTTTCAAGCTAAAGGCAATTACTAGGGACCTAGTTATTAATAATAATGTTGTTTAATTGGATGCATAATTTTACAACCACCTAAAATCTAAAGGATCATCAAATCTTAGACACCCATTCAAATAATGTATCTCATATCCCTTAGGTTCAATTTTCAATGTTCAATACCCCGATTGCATCTTAAGGAGACCCATAAGAAGTATCATGAATCCATAAATTATGAATCAACATTTGTCAACTTATGTCCGAACTCTCTTCATTTTTACAATGCACCCTTTGTCCTTTCTATATGTTTCCCAACTAAGGTTCTAACCTCTTTCAATTTGCATCATTCTCACGACATTCATATTTATTCATAAAGTTGTTATAACCTTAAACTCATTCACAATTCCAAAGCACAATGGAAGACAAACAAAACTAAAACAACCTCAAGATCCTATGTTTGCTAAACTCACAAAATCATCACACAACTAGAAAAACTTGATTGCTTTCCTCATGAACTCAATTTCTTTTCTTCCTCTTGATGCCATGACCAACCATTTTAAATTCATCTTCACGAGCATTAGCAATCCACCCACGTTTATCTCTTGGACATTGTTATCTTCATAATTTCATCTTCATCCTCATGGCTTGGCATCAATGCAAAAGAAAAAAAAACCCACCCACCTATTACACAATCAAAGCACAAAAAACAACAAAAAACATGCAATGCACTCTTGCCACTCAATATAATGCCATATGCTTGCTTGGTTCCCATCTTTAGAAAGAAAACAATCAAATGTCAATCCTTTTTCCTTAGCTTCAACAAAAAGGTAATGGAAAACCCTAACTAACATTCACACTAAATTTGGTTTTTGAAAAATCCCATGTCAAAAGTTTTCCATCTATTCCATTTTCGCCCTAAAATATTCCATGTTGGAAATACAATATTTTTATGTATGTCAAAAGGTTCTTTACTTTCCTTGACAAAATATCTTTTGAAAATTTGAGCATTTCTACAAATATTATAATTAGGGTTGAAACTACCAAGTTACTTCAATACCAATGTAAAATTCCAGACAAATGTTGGGTGGTTTTCATATTTTGTGAAAATTGTCAATTTAAAATTTTCATAAAGTTGAAATTGACCCAATTTTTTTTGGTTTTTAAAAAACTAATAGGGTATCAAGATTTTTATTTTTAAAATTTTAGTCAGCTTTCAAAGTTTTTGATTTTCACAAGTGTAAAAACAATTGATTATTCCAACAATTCTCATAATCAATTATTAAATTTATTTTGTTCAAACAATGAGGTGGGCAACATGCACTCAAGAACATGTGCATTCAAGATATTCCCTGGTTGCACCATATTTTGTCCCATATCCTTTACCCAAAAGTGTGGGCTAATATATTGTATATATGAAGTAAAAAGGAGGCTTTCCTACATTATTATGTTCGTAGTAAAGGCTATATTTGGGGAGTATTAAAAGCAATGCCAATCAAAATTGGCCAACCAAAATACCACATTAAAAGAAAAACATTGACTTTTGGGATGCACCCACAACTAATAAATATGGATTGTCTATTACCTACACCTAGACTAGCTCCCTAACCCTAGACTCCTATAGTTGAGGATCACCCTTTTGGTACCTTTTATTATGTTGGATGGTTTTTAAATTTTAGATTTTTTCTAACGAGGGCAGTTCTCAAATGGGAGGTTTTCACTCAAGTGAAAATAGATGGTGATGGTTTTCAACATGGGTATCACCAATTGTGATACTTGATGGTTTTCATGGAAAATTGAACTAGATTTTACACTTGTAATTTTCATTTTAGTTTTGACAACTACCCAACACTAGCCTAAACCTTTAGGAAAGGACTCCCATTGTGCATAAATGATTATTGGATGGTTGTTAAAAACGCCATATCATAATAGGTAGTTTTTCACAATTAATTAACAACATATAATTGTGGTCCTCAGAATTTTTTTAAAAATAATTATGAAAATTTGACATTTACATTATAGAAGTTGTAAATAGTCTAAATAGGGAAGTTATGAAGGTGTTTAATAATGCATTCAAAACAAGACATTCCTAAAATAAGCTCCCACCTAGGTGGAGTTGATGAGTGTTTGTTTCTAGAATGCCTTGATATGAAAGTGTTAAATTCAACATAAAGACTTTTGAAAAAACTATTTCTTAATTTTTTTCTTGTGATATTTGGTGTGTATTCACCATGTATCATGTAAGGATAGAGAAAAAAAAATTGCATTGCAAAAAAAAAATGCCCATTCACTTAATTGTTCAAAATGTTTTCCTTTTGTAAATGAAAATTTTATTTTATAATGTTGCCTCCAAATACATTAACTTTTTTCTCATAGGTCTTTATGTATGGTACAAAAAAATGAGATTAATATATGATTAAGCACTCACCAATGTAACATTGTTGAAACTTGATACCACTCAATTACACATCTCAATTATGGATGAAACACAAGTGGGTTACCAAGGTTCTACCTTGGTAATTTGTCTTGTAAGGACTTTTACTTCAACCTCACATTACCTAACCAACACTACAATAACAGGGGGCTATTTTGCGATCCACATATCATCGCAAACAACAAAGAAAGAAGTTTCCGAAAACCCGCATTTGCGAACCATAATTCCTCGCAAACTGTTAAGCCTTTGCGATACCATAACATTCGCACCCGTATAATCGCAAGTCCTTCACAACTCCCGAACTTGATACAATCACAAAACTTATACGATTATAACTACTTCTATATACCGTTTGCAATTAACATTACATCGGAAACTATTTGCAACAAACCCATCACCGCAACGACTTAGTGAATCGACTCAAAAGTCTATCAATTTCCGAAATAAGGTCTATTGCAAACCCTTAGTGGCATTTTGAGAATCCCAACACGTTTGTGTTAGATCTTATATCGGAAATCGATAGGCTTTTAAGATCTCACGCAAACTTTTTGGGATTCTCAGAATGCCGCTAAAAGTTTGCGAAATCATAGATTTCGCAAACGTGTTCTGGAATGATTTTACCCCCAAGAGTGTAGCGATGTCTGTGACATGGTATTATT
>Ga0116231_10005045_pt1 | contig 26303 bp, 31 predicted proteins | sample S1TSphgellanicum_2_FD_89695 | JGI IMG/M metagenome (GOLD analysis project Ga0116231, IMG submission 89695) | Host-associated microbial communities from peat moss isolated from Minnesota, USA - S1T2_Fd - Sphagnum magellanicum MG | ecosystem: Host-associated > Plants > Peat moss > Unclassified... | reverse complement strand
TTATCAATGGGGTTCAATCTTCTATTAATCTCACTGATAGACAAAAGCTGATTTTGCAGTTTTTTGGTTTATCTTGTCGCCAATATTATTTTTTATCTTAAATGACCTGCTGAATGTGCGTTGTACTATAGTTGTAAATTTTTCAATCCATCTACTTACATCAATGGGAAAAAATCTTCATAGATTTTATCTAATAGATTTTCAGGAATGAACTTTGGTAAAGTCTCCATTACTAAATCGCTATTAGTTGGCGATGGAATGTCATTAGGTAAGCTTACTCTTCTTTTACCATTATTCCATCTGTTAGTATCTTCTTCAGATGTAGTATGACCAATCATTTTATAATCGAAGATAGCTACTAACAAATCTCTTTTCACAATATCTTTTCTGTCATACAATCCAATAAGGGAAATAATGCCATCTACAAGTCGATCAGGATACTTCAGATTATCACTGTTATTTAGTATTCCTTCTAACATTTGTGAAAAGTATTCGTTTCCAAGTAGAAATTCTATAAATGTCTGAGAATATTGATAATGCTCTGGCATAGGTAAAGTTAAAATTGTATTGATCTAGTTGTAATCATTAATCTTACACCCTCATCGGATACAGTCCCATCATTTCCTCTATCTTCACAGCCTCTCCCTCTTGCGTATAAACCCATCCTCCAGTCATTGCTATAACAATCCGCCTAGCGCGCTCCCAAGTAAACCATTCACTCATTTCAGGGGTTTGGGTAGCAAACGTACAAAGAGTGCCGTTAATGAATAAGCAATCGCTGTTCAGTCGAACTTATTTGAGATTACACCCATGAAACCCTTGATCTGCCGTTGGATATTGCGGTACCAAATAAACCTAAGTTTAATTGACACAGGGATTATGAGTGTAAATATGAAGAAAGATTAAGTTCTAAAACCCTTATTTAACAAGCCTTTTCGGGCTTAACGGCACTCTTTGCACGGTTGCTATCCAAACCCCTAAAGCAACAAACTGATAAATTTGTACTTGGGCAATCGTATCCTCCATATTGTACCTGTTACAACTTCTGGAACATAGAAAGCCAGAGAGCGATCGCACATCGCGACAGTCCTCTTGGCAAGATAATTATAGTGACTACACCAAATGTTATAATTTAAACAAGACTATTAGTGATGTTTTGTGTTTATATGGCTAGAGCAAGTACAGCAATTGGTGTAAGTCCTACTATCAAGGAAACTGTGCAAAAGCAAGCACATTCAACGCTTATTGACCCTAAAAGAAGTTATTCTAATGGGTATGTTAGCAGTAGACAAGCTGGAGGATTCTGCTCGTCAAGAGTTAGCAGATCAAGTTCATCAAATGCAGGTGCAGGGCGAAATATAAATTAGCTATTATATCAATGCTGTAATTTCTCCTCAAGATAATGCCCATTCCTAAGTCCCTTTATCAGCAGATCAGGGAACGCGCTCAGTTTCACTTTGCGAATATTGTCATTATCCTGTCTCAGTTGTAGAAATCTTGCTCAACATGTCAAATCATCCTTCCCTGTTTCCTGCCGATGAGAGCTATGCCACTTTTCTTCGCGACCTAAAAAACCGTATTCGAGTTACCCAAATTAAAGCTGCTCTTACAGTTAACCAAGAGATGATCGGGCTATATTGGCAAATAGGGAAAGCTATTCTGGTCAAACAGGAACAGGAAGGGTGGGGAAGCAAGGTGATTGAGAGATTAGCAAAAGACCTTAAGCAGGAATTTCCTGATATCAAGGGATTTTCCCGAACAAACTTGCTGTATATGCGAGCTTTTGCTGAAGCTTATTCCAACGATGAATTTGTCCACCAGCTTGGTGGACAAATTCCCTGGAGACATCACTGTCTTTTATTAGACCGAGTAAAAGATCCAACTCAAAGAGCCTGGTATATTCGAGAAACTGTTACTAATGGATGGAGCCGTGCAATCCTAGAAATGCAGATTGAGAGCGGACTTTATCAACGTCAAGGCGGTGCGATTACTAATTTTGAAACTACATTACCCAAGCAGCAATCAGATTTAGCTCAACAATTACTGAAAGACCCCTATCACTTTGACTTTTTAACGCTTGGAAAAGAAGCACAAGAGCGTGATTTAGAACAAGCCTTAGTCACTCATATCCGTGATTTCCTCTTAGAGTTAGGAGCTGGTTTTTCCTTTGTTGGGAGCCAGTATCGCTTACAAGTAGAGGGTGAAGAATATTTCATTGATTTGTTGTTTTATCACCTGAAACTGCGTTGCTATGTGGTTATTGACCTGAAAATGACGGAATTTAAACCAGAATATTCAGGGAAAATGAACTTCTATGTTTCGGCGGTAAACTTACTGCTGCGACATCGAGACGATCAACCCACAATTGGAATTATCCTTTGTAAGTCAAAGAACAAGACTGTTGCTGAACTTGCTCTGCAAGGAATGACTCAACCAATAGGAGTTTCAACCCACAGGATAGCACTTACTGATATTCCTGAACAACTTCAGGGGATTATGCCAACCATCCAACAATTGGAGTTAGAAATAGAAGCAGCAGCAGAGGTGATTAAAGCTGGTACAGATACAACCGAAACTGGTTCTTTTGACAAATAGTAATAGCGATCGCACCAAACGTTATAATTTAAACAAGACTATTAGTGATGTTTTGTGTTTATATGGCTAGAGCAAGTACAGCAATTGGCATAAGTCCGACTATTAAGGAAACAGTGCAAAAGCAAGCACATTCAACTAGATTAACCTTAAAAGAAGTTATTCTGATGGGCATGTTAGCAGTAGACAAGCTTGAGGATTCTGCTCGTCAAGAGTTAGCGGATCAAGTTCATCAAATGTAAGTGCAGGGCGAAATATAAATAGAAATGCAGATCGGGATTGGGAAATGCGGAAGAAATACGGGGTAAACCACGCATATCTATATCCACTTAAAGGCATATTTTTACTCTTTGAAGCTCTGATAAGGTGAGTTAAAGTGGAATTGATGGGGTTTAAATAGTATTTATTTGGGATTTTTATTATATTTATCAATTGAGTAATTGAGCATCTTCATCTGGAGGATGGAAATCAGCTTGAACCCAAAATCCTCTTGCACTTCTAATTGAATCACCTTCTGGGTAACGTTCATCATTCATGTCAAGACGTTTGCAGGTAGCTCTACCAATAGGGGTAAGACCTATAATTTGCCTCCCATCTGCTGACCAAATAAAGTGTTCTGACCAAACTTGTTGACGAGGATTAAATAGGGGTACTACAGTTTTTGTAGTTTCGTCAAATCCAGCAACAAAATTGTAGCGACGTTCATTACAACGACGACAAGCTAAAGCTAAATTATCAATATTATCGTCACCACCAATTGATTTTGGTATTATATGGTCTACCGTAAATCTTGTAGTAGAAATACGTTCAGAAGAATGGCAATATTCACAAAGGTAATTTGCCCGTTTTCTCACAATTTCTTTGGTAGCATCATCAATTCTCATCTTTGAGCTATTAACATTGCATTGATATGGGTAAAAATTCTATCTAGCTCGCCAATTTCTTCAAGTTCGATAATTTCTTCTGGAGTCAATAAATCAGCCTTTTTTCGTTCCAGTAGTTCTTCCATCCGCGATTGTAGTTCATCGTTAAATTTGAACAAATTAAAACGCTCAAACTTTTCTACACGGATGTTGGAAAGTAAGGATGAGGGTCTGGCAATTACGGTCGTCATTACAAAGCGCGACGAATTTTATAATGTATATTCACATCATACTGCATAAAATAGCTCTGGTTCATTTCTGCTGTTTGTCCTCTATTTAGATAGGAATACCCTGAATTCCAGGCTTTGAAGTTGGGGAGGCGATGAACCAAAGCGCCCGACTAAGGTGATGGCGGAACGTCTACATAATTGCGATCGCTCTCTCTATTTTCCCCAAGTATTGACAAACCAATTCCAGTTTAGAAGATACTAATTCTTGATTACTAGCTGTTTGCTGCTGCTCCAGAATGGCCATTCTCTGGTCTAAGGATTGTCTTACTTCTGCTAACTCTTGTCCTACACAAACCTTGACTTCTTGGGCAATCGCATCCTGTAATACCTGCTTTAATACCTGTATTTCATCTGTATTATTTGATGGTACATTGTCAGACAGGGAGTTTAGACCAGATGCTAGAATGGCGATCAGAGTTTTGGAACGGTCGCATCCACTGGCATTGTTAGCTGGAAAATGTTCTTGTCCAAAGGAATCGATCTGGGAGAGCAGATCGTCTGGGCATCTGAAAGTTACAGGGTTTGTCATACGCTTGCCCAAAAACGTCTAACTCAAGTCTAACAAGCAAAATTATGATAATTCCATTGAATAGGATCTAATTTATAGTACATTTATATCTGCTGGTAAAAGGTGTATCTAGAAGTTGGGGGTTGGAAAATTAGAAAACAGTTTCTTGAAGCGACCATTAACCCAAGCCAAATACAATTTTCTTAGAGGAAAGTTGACAGATTTATCTTCTAAGAATGAAGAGTCGCAAACTCACAAGAGCAATTGTAAATTATATAACTATAATTTTCTTAGGGGAAAGCCTAAGAAGCCCATTCTATAAGAATCAGGATTTATATCCACTGGTGTATACTTATTGGTTATACTACGTTAATTTTCTTAGAGGATGGATTCGCTAGGGGTTTCTCTAAAAATGATGGTATGGAGAGCGATCGCTTGTCTCGACGAAGCGATTTAATAGTACTAGTGTAACCAGTTGCTAATCTAGATAAGATTATCCTGATATTAGTGGTATTATGTTTGCTGAATAGGCTTTCATAGATGAGTGAAGACAATTCTTCGCTATCCTAATGGAATAAACGTAATTCCTGAAGCAGAAAATGGTTGCTTTGTCCGATAGCATATTCATGAGCGCAGAGGAGTATCTGATTTGGGAACCCACCCAAGAGCAACGCTACGAATATTGGGATGGAGAAATTGTGGTGATGAGTGGTAGTGGACGCAACCATAATCGGGTTTCTGGAAATTTCTTTAAAATCTTAGATGATTCCTTTTTGATGAATGAATTTATTGGAGAAGAAGAACTACAGACGCTAAACAGACTGATTCGTTATATAGTCAAGGGACGTATTCAAGTTGTGAATCAGCTTTCCAATGATGGATACTTAGGACTTTGGTCCGCAAATTTAAGCTAATAAAGCTTTTTACGGTAACTATCTCATATTGCTTATTCCCAACAATAGCTAATTTAGCTTAAATTAGTAAGATTCAAAGATATCTTTAGAATTGGTTAACGTTATCTACTCTCGCTTCAATGACTTTCTGCACATTTACAGACACATTGGATAACAAATTATAACCAGTAGCTTTTTCTATAGCATCAATACTAGTAAGGTAACTGCGCCAAGGCTGCTCCTTTATCCCTTGAATATTGGGCATAATGACAGATATCGCTCTTGTCCCCTTACTAATTCTCTCCCCAGCGTAGTCAAGCACAATTATAACCTTCCATAAGCTTTGAGGAACAGAAACCATATTACTCAGTTTACTAGCACTCCCATGAGAGCCAATTCCCCCTTCCCCAATTCGTCCAGCAACAATATATAGTTGTTTCCCCTTTCTCGCTAACTTTCTCTCGTACTTTTCTAATTCCTCCCAAGGTCCACGATTGTTATCTGGAGATTGAGGAACCATGTTCGCCATAGAGAAAGTCTGGTAATTTTCTTCAGGTGTATGAGTCCGATCGCCACTAGGACAAATATGTCCCCGATCGAATCCACTTCCTCTATATAATAAAGGCTCAACTCTCCATAACCTGGGTAAAGCAGTTTCTGGATGAAAGTTATTACTTCGGTGTACCCAACCAATATCCTGAGAATTTAATTCCCATTCCACCCAATTAGGTGTACCTTTCTCTTGATTGTAAGATAAAACATATTCTGGTTTCACCAATAAATAGTTATTTGATTGAGATGTTGATGCTTGAGAGGGATTTCCTAGAGGAAGATTTGGAGGAGAGAGCTGCGCGGAAGAAAAGTAACCCCAGAAAATAAGACAGCAAGCGATCGCCCCAACAGTAAAGATGAAGTCTAATCTTTTTCCCATAATTTGAAGAGCAAGAGTAAATAAAAAGGATGGCGATTTTCTCAGAAATGATGCGGAGCCAGAGACGCTTCGCATCCGGTTGAAGTGTGGGCTAAAGTATCGCCATCCTTAATCTTAAGTTTTGAATCAGACTGAATTAATTAGTCCAACCGGAGGGAGTATAACAGCTAGCAGTACCATTGATTCTTTGGAGTTTAGGAGGTGCACCAGCATCTGGCAAGGTAGCTGTAGTATACGTAGTACCTCCAATAATTAGAGTTGCAGGTAACGTGGGAGAAGTAACAGTGGTTTTTATCGTGCCAAAGCCACAGGCATTGATACTGATATTTCTCACTTTTGGAGTATCATAAGTAACAGGAATCGCAGCACTAGCAGTTTGTCCGGGGACTACTATTGTGCCGTTTGCAGTTTTGATAGGAGTAGTTTGTGCTACTTTCAATGTACCCTTACTACATCTAGGAGCTTCACCAGTAGTCAGAGTAGTGGGGTCGATAGCTACTCCATTCACAGTTAAATTAGTCAGACCTTGTTTTGGCGGTTTGATTCTGACTTGTCCGCAAGCATTGGCAGTTTTAGTGGTGGTTTTGGTGTAATTACCCTCGTTAACAGCGAGCTTAGTACTTGGCGTTCCACTGACAATAATCTCATTTGCACCAGCATGATAAACAGTGTTAGATTTGTAAGTTAACTGTGCAAAAGCATTTGTTGATGTGGTGACAAAAAGTGTAGTAGCGATGAAACCAGTCTGGAGAATTTTTTTACCATTGATAACCATGTAGACATATTCCTGTCTATAGACTACTAGATATTAATAGTAGCAGGATTCAAAGAAAATGGCACATTGAAAATCAGATAACTCCAATATTTTCACGTACACATATAGCCGTAAAAAACCGTATTACGGCTATATAATCAATAAAACTATAAAACAGTCTAGTGCTAAAGTATACAAATAACTTAGTCTCTAGACTAGAAAGTAAGATTGGATGGGATGTCACCAAATGACAAGCTGTATAATTACAATATTTGACTCATCAGTGTAAAGATTTATTTTGCAAATAAACGTTTTGAAAGAAGGAGCGATGTCAAGAGAGAGATAGCTAATGCTCCACCAATTAGTAGAGGATGTAGAGCATTAGCTGTAATTCCCCAAAATCTAACTATTGCGATTAGACCTACAGAGAGCCAAATTAAGAGATAAACATCCAAATCATCGGGTTTTTGGGGAATATTAAGAGATGTGAAACCCAGTTTGATTTCCTTCACCAATTTTTTAGCTAGTCCTGGATTCCCTTGAGAACGATTAACTAACTTAGTTATCTGAGAATTAGTCAGAGAAGTCTGGTTGTTTACCACTTCTTGCCAAATAATCTCTCTAATTTGCTGCTTGCTTAGAGGTGGAAGGACTAAAGTGGGGATGTGAAAAAACTCATCTACTTGATGATTTGATAGTAGTAGTATTGTACTACCATTTTGGGATAAATCTGTTAACCATGCTTGGAGTGATAGGGTACAGTTGTGGACTTCATCAGCAATGAGAAATGTGTTCTGAAGATTTTGAGCTATGAAATCCTTTAATTGCTGGACTGTAGGTAGCGTTGGAGTATCCAGTTGGGGATTGGTCAATCCCAAATCTTGAGCAATTAGCTGTAAGAAATGCCGTTCATCTCCTTTATATATACTGTAGCAGGATTTAAGCTGCTGTTGAATCACTTGAGATAAATGAGTCTTTCCACTACCCACTTCCCCAATAATACAAATGCTCTGTCCTTGAGAGAGAATAGTTAGAACTTGTGTTGAGATCGCCAGACGATAATCATTTAGTGGTACAGAAGAAGTTATTTTTTTTTGATGTGTTGTAAAACCTGTTGAGTGAGTGAATCGGAATTGTACCTTTGTTGGTAATGTTGTTCGAGGTCAGAATCAATATTAGAGATTGCTTGGTTAATTTCCTGTTTCAAGTCATCGGGTAGTTGATGAGGATGTTTGAGGAAATGAGCGACAATGACTTTCTCAGTAACGATGACTCCTGCGGCGACTTTAGCTCCTTGACGGGCAATTTTGGCAATATCAGCATGAGTATCAACTGGTGGATTCTCCAACAGTTCAATATCATCTGTACCGTTAACCATAACTGAAGGTGAGTTTTCCGTTAGGGTCGGCTGTGAGTCAGGTATTTCCTGTACGAGCAATTTACCTGAATCACGCCATTCAGAAATGTATTTTGATAAATCTCTATAGCTTCCTCCAGTAATTGCTCGGACAGTTTCACGAGTCACTTTTTCACCATTAGATTCAATATTTTGGCAAGCTTCAAATACTCTTTCACGTAATGAAGTGCCACGCTCACTATTTTTCATATGAAAATAATAAATGGATTAACAAGCCGTACCAAAGAATTTAACAAGCCGTACCAAAAATTATGATAGGCGTACCAACATATCAGACATTTTGGTACCAAAAATTGGATAAACCGTACCAAAGAATTTCATATCCGGTACCAAAAATGCATATAGCGTACCAAAAGCTGAAATCCTTGTGTACTAGGATATTAGACACTTTTGTACCAATAAATTGAACACGCGGTACCAAAATATCAAATATTTCTGTACCAAGATAACGATCGCCGTACCAATAAGTTGAATATCCTGTACCAATAAATTAAACCTCCCGTACCAAAGCTTTAATATTTCCGTACCAATAAGTTAAACACATGGTACCAAAACTTAAACTTCACCGTACCAAGATTTAATAATTATGTAAATAGCTTCTTTCTCTGATTAATTCTTAGGGGATTTTTGTTAATCAAATTATCTATATGTATTTCATCTACCAAAAGAAATAGATTTTATCTATATTTAAAATTAATCTTAGAGATAAAGTTTTATCATATAAGTCAATTCAGTAATCTAACTGAAATATATAAATATTGCCTAACATATATTTGTTACCAAAAACTAGTACATTCACTGTGGTTGAACTTTATTCAGTCAAATTAATTTAGTAACAATTCCTTATCTTCACTTAAATTACTGTGAATTATGAAACTAATTTTATCTTGCTAAAACCAGGGTACTAAAACATCATTTGTTTCTTAAATCTACAGGTAGAGGAGAAAGGGAGAAAGCTCCTCACTCAATTCTAAGAAAGCAACAATTCCGAATTTTTGACATACTTATGCAGATAAAAATGCAATTTGACCTTTGTTCTGGAGTTGGTGCTGGATTTTGTATTGCTGGTATCCGAGGTGGTTTACAACTGATTGGTGTTGCGGAAAACGACAAATACTGTAGCGATATTCTCAGTAAACGATTTCCAGCTACTCCCAATTATGGAGATGTGAAATTATTTGTCCACGATAGAAACCATAAATATCAAAATGGTGCTATTGATTTAATTACCGCTTCACCTCCTTGTCAACCATTCAGCATTGAGGGAAATAGAAGAGGAGCAGCTGATGAGCGAGACTGCTTTCCTGCTATTTTCCAAATTGTGCGTCAATGTCAACCTTATTTTGCTGTATTTGAAAATGTTCCTGGACTCCTCAGTTGCCGCTATAGACCAGGCGAGCAACGACTATACTTTGACTTCATACTACAAGAGCTATCCAGCAGCGGGTATGATGCAGAATGGTTTAGTATCAGTAGCGGACACTTTACCTCTCCCTTCGTTAGAGAAAGGTTATTGTTGGTTGCCATCTCCAGCAGCCTTAAGCTCGACTGGAACAGGGCGACCCCCTGGCATGAGCAAGCAGGAAAGTTGGCTCAAGAAGCGAGGATTGCTGAACGACAAAGAGGTACTCAACCCGGCTATCCTGTGCGAGTGGTTCAGAATCCCGCCGAATTGGTTAGACCCTTGGGAATCAAAAGCGGGAACGGAACTATTAGACAACAACGAAAGGCAATTGGTAATCTGTTGGACCCTAGAGTCGCCACAGTTGGCATCAATAGAGTCAAGTATCTCGCTTCCCTCGTCAAATAAGTTTTTCTTAGAGGAAAGAGTACAATTAAAAGACAGTAGCGATCGCGCAACGCCCGCCCCCTTGGGGCATCGCCAAAAGGAGGCGTTGCACCATAGTCCATTAGCAAGGGGATGTTTATATAGATATCTTGAGAATAAGAAGCTGAAGGATGGAACGCTTGTCTCGTATCCTCGTGTTGCTGGTTTCAGAGATGAAGATAATCCGAATCATTGGCGATGGGGATATTGTTGGGAAGAGAAAATAGACCATGAATGGAAGAATCGTTCTATTTCTGTACCGAAGCAATTGGTTTCTATAGTCAGAACCATGATTGATTTAAGTACACCAGCTAGGAAAATCCGCAGCTTTATTCAAGGGAACAAAAGCAAGAAAACACGCTAATATTTAGCAGAGCCGGAGACGAAGCGGCTCCGGTTATGAAGGCGTTTGCTCAACTCCAGAGTGGAGGCGGAGAATCTCCGCCTCCGTTGGGGAATTTAACGCCTTCATCCTGGTCTGTATATTGTAAAAACACTGCATTTTCATGTTGCCAAGTTTGGCACAAATAGCAGCTATAACCCCAGCTATGCTTTAAGTCTCTATAGTGCTGAGTTTTTATAGCGCATTGACGACAGTATAATAACCTTAATGTTTCGGCGTATTTCATAACGCTATTAAATAGTTATTTGTTAATTTACCTCACTTCAGACTGTTTCAGGACAACAGCTTCTTTTCTACTTTAAAGGATGAGGATAATTCCATTCCACAGGATCTAATTGATAGTAACTTTGTAATTGGTGATAAACTGCTGCATCACTAGATAACAATTGGTGTGGCTTTTCAAAGAAAGTCTCAGTTACTACAGCAAAAAATTCTGCGGGGTTGGTTGCACCATAACTATCTATTACAGTAGTTCTATCTTGGTAAACATCATGATAAAGTTTTTGATATGCTTGAGCCATCACCTCAGACCAAATCAGATAATCTGAATCACGTCCTAAAATCGGAACACCTTCAGCCTTACCATCTTCTTGATCTAACTGGTGAGCAAATTCATGGAGAACAACGTTACGTCCATCATGCCAGTTAAGAGTATCCTGTTTTACTTGCTCCCAAGATAATATTAGTTGGTCTTTTACCCAGGATTCACCCAGTCTAGCCACATTTCTCTCGATAACAACATACTTTTCTATAGAGGATATTTCCTTGACAATGTAAGTACTGGGGTAAACTAAAATTGAACGCAGCTTAGAAAAATATTGTCCTCGTTCGTTCAGTAAAAGTAAACAAGCGACAGCAGCAATAATCAATTTCATTTCCTCCGTCACTTGTAATCCTCCACAACCAATAAATTGCTTTTCTGTCAAGAACACTTGAATGTGTCCCTGAAGTCGCTTTCTTTGTTCAGAAGAAAGATAGAGATATATAGGAAGATTATTCTCAATAATGGCATTCCAAAGTGGGGGAAAATGACGACGTTTTAGAAGATTTCTTCTTCTTTTGACTAAGATAGGATTAACTAAAATTCCAGCGATAATTAGCCCAATTATGACAAAGACAATTATTGTTTGAATCATTTATTTAGCCATGCTATCAACGACAAAAGTATGTAGTCATATGAATAGTAAAATTTAGGATTTAGGAATTAAAATTAAAGTAATAGTCTCAATCGGAAGCGGAGTGTCTCCGACTCCGCGCCAATTCAGATTAGCAAATACAGTCCAGACTAATGATTTAACTAACAACATTGTTAGTTATTATTTTGTCAATTTCTTGTAACTTTTCTTGGAGAGCTTGACGAATTTCTTCAAGTTGATTGTGTTGAATCCCTTGAAAATCGATAGATAGTATTGTGTTAACTGCTCTATCTATCTTTTTCTTTTGGTCATTAAATGGTTCCGAAGATTTGTGTTGCTTTAAAATATCTTTGACGAGAATTTTTATTCGACTTAATGAAAGCTTTTCTTGAATAACTTTTTGAGTTAGCTGGGATCTAATTTCTAAAGCTTTATCTTCATCAATATTAAGTTGGTCAGCAGACAACTTGTTTAATTCTCTTGCTTTACTAGCTTCTAGTCCTTCTAGTCGAATAGCATTTTTTAAATCCTGTAAAAGTTTGAGTAGGGGAAAAATATTAGTGTCAATAGACGTAGGGTTAAGTTGCAATTCTAGAATTACATCAAAGATATTCTCTTCTTCAAGACTTTTAAACCCGGCTGTTTCCATCCACTCCTTTTGTATTTCTCTAGGTGCTAGTCGAACATCACTAAGTTCCAAATTTTTATGGTTACGCTCTAAGCGACTCATGGCTCCATTGAGTATTCGAGGTATAGCATCTTTTTGTTCTTCTAAATATGGATGTTCATAGATAATTTGTTGAATTAAAGACTCTGCTAAATCGAGAGCATTCAGATCCTCCCGATGTAAGGTAGTCGAGAGTGCTTGTCTATGAATACTTTTATTATCTAACTCAATACCATCTTCTACAAAATCTATAAACACAGCGTTTAAAGTTTTCCAACCCAATTGTTGTGCTGCTCGCCATCGTCTTTCCCCATCAAATAATAAGTATCTACCATTTGATAAAGCAATTAAAATAATTGGTGTATGTTGCCCTTGAGTTTTCAGAATCTCTGCCATTCCCTGAATGCTGACTTTAGTAAAAGTCTGTCGAGGTTGGCGAGGATTACGATCAATCAGATTAATCGCAATTTCTTCAATTCCTTGCTTGTTAGCGAGTTCTGCAACTAGTTCCTGAATACGTAGTTCGAGAGCAATTTTTTCTTCGTTATTGATTTCTACTGCTCGAAGTTGATTTATTTCTGCTTCTAGTTCTTGAACTCGCTGAGTTAAATGATGAATTTTTTGAGATTGTCCTGCGTTTGCAAACGCGTTAGAAATATCTGGTTTTTGCATTAGTCTTGATTCATTAAATTAATAATCCTATTAACAATGGGGTCAAAATCTTTAATAGCTTCACAACCTGGTGCAAACAAATGAATCGGAAGTCCTACTCCACAAGCATTAATAAATTGGTTTGATTCACGAATTGCAGGGAAACATGAGATACCAATCTCTTGTAATTGATGAGGAATTTCTTCTCCTATATTCCTGTGAGCAGCTATTTTTTTCACATTTACCTGTGATGGTACAAATCCTAAAATTTCTGGTTCTGGACGCAGTCGCAATTCGTTAATTTTGTCATAGAACCAATTGATTAAACTCGCAGACCCATATAAAGCCTTATATTCCAGCTGCATTACCACTAAAATATGCGTCGCTGCTGCTAAAGCTAGCATACCCATTGGTTCTAGTCCACCTGGATTATCTAGGATAATAATGTCAGATTCAATCGGGTAATCTTCTAAACGGTCTTTGAGTAAATAGTATTTTCTAGAATGTACATAAATATTCTGAATACTTTCTTCTAGGGGAGCACCACCCAAAATAACGTTCACGTCTTTGACTTTGTTTTCCCAAATGGGACGTAGAGGATAATTTCCTGTGAAGTCACTCCTCAAGACAGCCGCTAAGGTCTGTTCGTCCGCTGGATCTTCAGTTTTTGCAAAGGCTCCAGTAAAAATCTTCAGTGAGCCTAGTGGATCAAGTTCAATAACTGTAACTGAATAACCTTGTGCTCCCAATATATATGCTAAATGAGTTACTAAGGTTGTTTTCCCCGTTCCACCAGCATTAGACTTAATATCTAATCGAATTTTTCTTTTGACCGCTTTTTTCTTCATAAATCAAGAGAGTTCCTAATATTTTATGGAGTAACGTTACTCCATGTCCAAAGTGTGGAAGGTTTTAAATATGTGGAGTAACGTTACTCCACTTTCGTGTTAATGAATTATTTTTTTACGTTCTGCTATATCAAGGCGTTTTACTAGTACCTTTGGTCAGCAATATATACTTACTATTGCTTATTTAATCAATTCGCTAATTCTTTTTAAAGTCTGATAAGTAAATGGTAAAAGCCTAATTTTTGGATTTTTGTGTTCTAAATTTTACAAAACTTCTATTGCATCTAGTAATATGAGAATAGCATAACTTAAGAGGTCAATGATTACTCTAATTGTGTTAATAATTAAATTTAAAGATTTACAATAACCATTTTATACCAGAGTTTTAACAGTTGGCCAACTGTTCTATTTCAATAATTGGAGAATCCACCGGAGGCGGAGTGTCTCCGACTCCGCTCCTTGTAGGAAACCGGAGGTGCTCCGCCTCCGCTCCTAAAGGTACTGCACCTTATACTAGTTTTTTCAGGTAGCAGAAATTATCTGAAAAATTACTAAATTCGAGGCAGCGATTACCTGCTTAATAAAGTTAGTTAAAGTACAAAAATAGTGTTTATTCATTTAAGCAAAAAATTACTTTCTAGAAACTCCATTCTCATAAGTAAAATAGAAGGTAGGAAAAAAGGACGGCTATAGATGATGAGTCCCCAAACTTTGGTGTCATTGGTTCTAAGTCAACCACCTCCATTAACGTTGCACCCAGCAGCAGTTTATTTATCTGGGTTAAATACGGGTTCGCGTCCAACAATGAGAGGAGCGTTAAATGCGATCGCTGCTTTGTTAACAGGAGGTGAATGTGATGCTATGACTTTGGATTGGTCTGCATTAAGGTATAGACATACAGCTGCTGTGAGAACTGCATTATTAGAAAATCATGCTCCAGCCACAGCTAATAAAATGCTTTGTGCAATGCGTAGGGTGTTGAAAGAGGCACTTAGGCTAGATTTAATCGATCCAGTTGATTATGCTAAAGCTATTGATGTTCCTAGCATTAAGGTGAATAAAGCACTTCGAGGTAGAGCACTTTCAATGAATGAAATAATTGCACTAATGAGAGTTTGTCAAGAAGACGAAACCTCTCAAGGTGTTAGGGATGCTGCTCTAATAGCTATTCTGCGCGGTGCTGGATTGCGTCGCTCTGAATCGGTTAATCTAGATTTACAAGATTTTAATCACAATGGTGCTTTACAAATTCGCGAAGGTAAAGGCGGTAAAGACCGGACTGTATATTTACCTACTGGTGCGGTAGCTGTGGTTGAAGATTGGTTAAGTTTTAGAGGAATTGAAGCCGGTCCTTTACTTTGTCCGATTCGTAAAGGTGGAGCAGTGGAATTAAGGCGGATGACACCCCAAGCTGTTTTACTGATTTTACGGAAACGTGCTGAGGAAGCTAAAATAGAATCGTTTTCTCCTCACGATTTCCGGCGAACATTTTGCTCCGATTTATTTGATTCGGGAACTGATATTGTTACGGTTCAGAAATTGGCGGGTCACTCTTCCCCCATAACTACTAGCAAATATGATCGTCGAGGAGAAGAACCTTTACGTCGTGCTGTGGAACATTTGGATATTCCCTATACTCCCAGGAATACATAAAACTTTTAAAAACAAAGAAATGGATATAATAGTGACAGTAAGATACTAAACAATAGCTCTAGTAATGTCTGTAAAAAGCGAGATTATAATTAAATTTTCTGGTTCAATGCCAGTTGCTAAATCAGCGGAGAATAAAAAAGTCGAAGTTGAACTTGTTGACCAAAATGGTACGGTTTTCAAGGTTCTACTTAATGCAAAAAGTTGGCGCAAAGCAGAGAGCAATGCTGCAGAATATGCAGATTGGGCTGGAGCTATATCTGGTAAACTTGGTCAACAGATAGAGAATGGTTTTGAAATTGTTGATGCTGGAGTCCAGATTTTTGAGAAGAAGCCTAAAGAAGTTAAAACTGAACCAGTTTCCGCAGAAGTTAGTTAATGTCACTAAGTTACCCTACCAATATCTGTCAGTACCAAATATCTTTCAACTTTCTTTTTGCGCCGAACGAATTTACTATTATTCTCAACTCGCAAAAGGATACGTATTTTCGTTGTTTTCTTAGTTAATTCCGTGTTAATCTGTTTTTTAATTAACGTATCTACTACAACACTATTAGTTTCTGTTAAAGCATGAGGTTTAAATGCTGGTAGAGATTCAACAACTAATTCAGCGATAAAAACATTCAGAGCCTCAGCTATACGCTTATTAGTTTTTACTCGTTTCACTACACACCAACTTTTAAGAATGCGGTCACGTATCGCTTCATAATCTGACTTGACATAATGCCTGGGAGATTCGCTTTCTTCTCTCAGGCGAATTTCTCCCCCAATCCTATTATCCTTTCGTCTAACTCTTGTCTTACTTCTGTCAACTCTTGTCTTACAAACACCATCACTTCTGATATTAGTTCACCCATTAGTAAGACAAGTAAGACAAGTAAGACGATTGAGCTACAAGAAATTAAATCATTACTAATATGTTCAACACTTCCCTCAGATAGTGCTTGTAATCCTAATTGGAGAATGGTAATGAAAGAATATCGTTGTACTCGTAATGCAGTTTATGCCCATGAGTGTCTAGGGAAAAATGACATTACAGCTAGACAAGGACACTACATCAAAGCTGAGAGTCAGGAACAAGCTTGGGAGAAAATGGCGATTTTGTTTCCTGAAGAAATCCAAGCTGGCTTTACTACTCAAGAATGGGAAGGTTTTAATGTCAAGGTTGTAGAAATTTTTTGTGACAGAGAAGGAAATACTAGTTATGCCTCATTAGTTACTTCCGCTCTATCTTAAGGTAGATATTTCTTAGGGGATAGGACGCTTCTGTTTACTACTTATACAATTATTGACATCCGTTTTTAGAAGTGAGAAATGGGCAAAGGATTTGGAATTAAGTCAGAAGAGCAATTGGGTTATGTCCTGCTCCTAGTTCCTGAAGCTAAAGCTTATGCTGCAAAGTTAGATTTAGATGTGAGTCAACCGCATCTAAGGGATAAAAATCCTCTAATAGCGATGGTTTTGGCATTTTATGATTTAGTCTGTTTTCTGGCTAAGATTGCTATAGGGCTGGGATCTCATAAATCCCGTACAGATACCCTGGATTTTGATCTTAGAAGTAAACAGGAATTTATTGGTATAACAAATTTATTGGAAGAAGCAAGGGTTTGGAAGACTATTAAGCAAGCTAAACAAGCGATCTCAGAATATGCTGAATTTTTACTTGAAGAACAGAAAAATAGCCCAAAAGCCCGGAAGGTGGGTATTATAAGATTGACACGTTTAAGTAATGGTGACCTCGCCTCCCAGACAGTAGAGTCATTATTTCTTTACCCTGAACAAGCTTTAAGGGAGTAATGGTTTATCCTTGAAGTTAATCTATCTGTACTCAGGATGCATCCCTTGAATCTACAGCTATTTTGCAGATGGTTTAGAATGTTGCTTATAGAAGTCTACAACTTTTTGGACATAACCAGCAGTAAAACCATTATTACAGCCTGTGTAATTCCCCGTCATCCACCAACAAGCTACACCACGCACTGATGCTATTTCATTTTTAGTAATTACAAACTGCTGATTTAACTCACGGCGAGTTATGCAGGATATTATTTTACGTGCTGTAGTGGGGTCTTTCTCGAACTGAGTTGGTGTTAGTTCTTTCTTCAAACAAAACCTTGACCAGCCTTTAAGGGTTTCCGGTTTTACTTTCCACTCACTATAAAGTCCATTATTTGGAGATTTAGTTTGTGGTGCAGCCTGTTTTAATGCATCTACCATTGCTGCAACTTGTGTATTAGAAATTTGTTGCTGTGCTTGTGCTAACAATGATGATATTCCTAAGCTGATCACTACTCCACTCAATAATAGTCGCATGAGGTTTCTCCACATAACTTTAGACTCGTTTTAAATCGCACTCCGACTCCGCGCTAAATTTCAGCATATGGTTACCAGGACTCATAGCATTATCTGAAGACAAAAAACAAAGGTTGGGGCGATCTTTTAAAATCCACAATTCCTAACACAATATTATTCTTTACTCTTCTCAAATAGTGGTTAGTCCGCAGGTAATTATATATCATAGTAGCACTTACCTCAACTCCATCTTCCATCATTCGCAGCCGGGTTAATTCCTTACTTCTTTTTTCAGTAAGGGATTTAGTCAACATCAATAACGGTTTTAAAATATCATTTTTGAGACTTAACTCAAGATGCGACTGCACTACGAACATTTTTAGCAGCCAGCTTTTTAGCTTCTTTCTTCGATTTTCCTACACCTGTACTAGTCACTTCTAAAAATTGACAAGTACAAATAAAATTCCCTAAATCATATTTGTAGCTATATTCCGGTAAGCTATAACCTCCCATCTGAGCAAATATATTCAAATCAGAAACGTAATCTCTATCTTCTTCATCTGAGATTTCTTTGTCTGGGGAAATCGATGGGGTCGTAGTTGGTGATATTGGTTGTATATTAATCGGTTCTGTAATCATCACTGGCGGTTCATCAATTACCACTGGTGGACATTCAGGTACTATTTCTAAATTCTCATCTATATAACTTCTGATCCATTCTTTCGCTGCTAGATTTACTGCCATTTTTTTACTAATGTCGGACGCCATAGGACGAATTTTACTTGTTACTACATTGCCATCACAGCGCACTGATAAATTGACAATAAATACGTTCTTACTGTCTTGCTCCGCAGTAATTTGAATATCATTCCAATTGGGTTTCTTCTGAGTTGAAACATTCAAGACACTTTTAGCTGTTTCTGGCGATAAATATCCTAACACCTCTGTTTCTAAATCTTTTTGACGCTCTCCTTCTATCAGGATGTGGTAGAAATCTTCCTGTGTCAGTAGATATAGTTTTGCCCGTCTGATAACTTCCTCTTCTATCTCTAACAACTTGGAATTGATCACTGCCATTTTAATTACCCTACTAAAGTCTTTAGGTTCTAAGTCAGTAAAATTTTCCTTCATGATCCGTCGCATTGTTTTTTTCTTTTCTTGTGTTTCAATATATGCTCTACGTTCGGTATCTCTCTGTTCAATTACTTCATTCATCTGTTGGGCGATCGCTGCTAATTCTTCTTGATTATATGGTGGTTGGGTGTCATTTATCAAGCCCTTTAATCCCCAATGAACAACTACGTCTGCATATCTGCGAATGGGCGATGTCCAATGTAAGTAATTAGGTAGATTTAAAGCAAAATGTCCTGTAGAAATTGGTGCATATCTAGCTCTACCCAAGCAATTCCCCAGGAATTTTCTTAATTCCTCTGCAGATGCTATATCTTTGATCATTGGCATCAATATCTGTTTATCATCCGGTAAATCCCGTGTTGAATGATTTCTAAAAAGTGCTGGATAAGATGCTCGACGCAAATGATTAGCAGCTACAGTATTAGCTAAGATCATAAATTCAGCTATTATCTGCTGGGAGCGGGAAAATCCTTCTAGCAATATTTTACCTTCTTCATCAAAGAAAAACCCATTTCTATGCGTGAATCCAATCGCTCCTTTACGCATTCTATTTTGATTCAATCTTTGGGCAATTCTCTTCATCAAAGCTAATAGATTAAACCATTCACTATCTCGCTCACGTTCCAGAATACAATCAACCATTTCATAAGTAAAGCGTTTTTGGCTGATTAAAATAGTCTCCTCAAAATTATAACTGACTACTTCAGCATGATGGTCTAAGATAATATTCAACGACACTGTGTACCGTTTCTTCCCTGGTAATAAACTCAATTTATCTTCCGCCAGGTCCCTTGGCAGCATTGGGATATTCCCCTCATTTAGATAGATGGTAGCTACTCTCTCTCTTGCTAGTAAATCTATGGAACTACCAGGAGTTACAAAGTGAGTCACATCGGCGATATGGATTGATACTAAAATGCGATCGCCACATCTGCTGGCGAATATGGCATCATCCAAATCTTTGGATGTTAGCCCGTCAATGGTTATAGCTTTAACTAGTCGGCGCTCTTTTGTACTACTCATTGAGAAATGTTAATTCAATTCTCTATCATTAATCGTGGGTGGGTGTTTGAGAATTTATGGCTTTGGGAAAGAATTCAGCCTGCAAATAAGATATTTTATATTTTATGGTAACTGAAAAATTGTTTGTATAGAAGGAAAGTAATAGTTTTCATCAGATATTTTACTGAGTGGATAGCTCCAGATATAGATATTGATAATGCTTTCGAGTTAGCAAACTTAGGTAGATTTCTGACTCGTTGGCTGTTTCATTGGGAACATATTTTGCATGATAGGACAGCTAAAAACCAGATAATCCAGGAATTAGATACTTGGTCGGAATCTATTTTACGAATGTCACAATTGTTGGTACTTATAATCTTAGGGTTTACCTCACCAATTGGAGATTGGAAGCTACTGACACACAAGCCTTGCTAATCCTATTCTGAACTTACCAGCATCATAGGTATAAGCATTAGCTGGTAAGCAGGATAGCAACTTGGAAATTACGTGGATATTCATACCTAATTTATATTTCGCCTTGCACTTGCATTTGATGAACTTGGTTCGCTAACTCTTGACGAGCAGAATCCTCAAGTCTGTCCACTGCTAGCATTCTCATCAGAATAACTTCTTTTAGGGCGGAGTCGGAGACACTCCGCCTCCGGTCAATAAGCGTTGAATGTGCTTGCTTTTGCACAGTTTCCTTGATAGTCGGACTTACGCCAATTGCTGTACTTGCTCTAGCCATATAAACATAAAACATCACTAATAGTCTTGTTTAAATTATAACATTCGGTGCGATCGCTGTGACTATCCTGATCGTATCCTTTCAGTTTTGGCGGGAATAGTTAAAGTGGGTAACTGGTAACTTCTCCCTATCACCCAAAAACTCGCCCCTTTGACTCTTCCCCGCTCTCCTCCATGAGAATTAAAGTCCCACTATCCTTTTTCACGTTGCTCACGTTAACTTCATATAAAATTTAAAAAATAACTACAAGTTTAAATTTTATATGAAGATAGAACTTACTCATTAAATTTACTTAGATTAAGATGGTAATCTGTAAGTGGATTAATGAGAAATATGCAAATACTCAATTTTGAAGCATCATTATATTTACTGATGTTTCCATATTTTTCACAGGTCATACATTCGCGCTCTACGTAATCTTTGCCCAAACAAAATTTCGGGCTTTCATCATAATGTATCAGGCGCATCCAAGGGTTGGGAAGTACAAAAATTAGTACAGCTAGAATTACAGAACTTCGTACTGTGGTTCTTCAACTTCTTAATAGGTAAATGAGCAGTTGCTTGCTTAATCTGCCCATTTTACCCAATACAAGTACATTGGTATTTTCCCTATCGGCTCACTGCTGACTAATGCATCATATAGCGCGAAAAACTGGATTCTATATGTTATGAGGCTTTGAAAAATGAATATATCTAAAATATTGATGACAATTTCTGCTTTTCTGGTTTTCCCCATTACCTCAATGATAGGAAGCACCAGTGCGCAGGCAGGAAATCTAACACCCAATGGAACAATCATTGGCATTTTCGATCCCAATTCAATTGGTACCAATGGCGATGTACTTAACGATCCCACTCTAGGGCAAACAACTTATCTCAACAATTTTGGCACAGCTGCCTACAGCGTTACTAACAGCACTAACCCATCTCTGGCAGGCAGTGCTCCACCATTACAAGCAAATGGTAGTAGTTTAATATGGGGTACGGACTCTACAGCTATTCTTGACCCTAGTGATACATTCAGCGAGCTAACGTTTTTTGGTGCCCAGATTCCATCAAACGTTAACCAGCCTTTCCTGGCAGGGAGTATTACCTTTTTGAATGGTACTAGTTTGCTTAACTCTTTGATTTTCAGTGCCAATATCAGCTTTTACGATAATTTTGTCAGTCCATCAGACTACTTAGGAACCGATAATATAATTATCAGCACAACCAACAATTTAAATCAGAGTATTGTCCAAGATGCGGACTATATCAATATTTGTGGTAATAACAGCAATATTTGTAATACTTCGCTTGAAGCTTTTGAGGATTCGGAGGGGGGAACAGGCGTCACTGCTAACCTCTATGCTACCATCGCTGGCGATCCACAATTAGTACTACAAAACATCACACTTACACCGGGACAAAACCCTGCAACTAGCGGGGTTATAGGCAACCTTCCACCATTAGGTGTCACTGTACCAGAATCTCCTTCCATTTTTGGAACTATTGCTGCTTTTGGACTAGTCCTGTTTTTAAAACGTAAGCAAACTAACCTGAAAGCTTAAGTAATTAACAAAGTACTTTTATTCGGCTATGGTACGTAAATCATAGCAGATTTTAGCAGGGAAGAGGAGACCGCATCCATTCAGCTTGGCGGATGGCTCTCCTCAACCAGTGGAAACACTTAAGTACTTACACACATGAATGTTTCCTTCATAGGCGTTAGTGTCACGAAGTTTTCGCCAAAATGGAATTAGGATGTAAAGAGTAAAAGGGTAGGTAGTGGTATGGAAGTAGTGATTATTTACCAATTAACCCGAGGTTGCTAGATGAGCGAATGATTTTTTCCAAATCGCAAGGGATTATCAATGGGTTAAGCCGTCAAATCATCCTGCAAATATGTAACCCCCAGATTATCATTCTGATGTTCAACTTTAAATGGAGTTGATAAGACTTGGTTATTTTCAACCCAAACGAATTCTTCAATACGTAGATAGTAAGAAATTATTGTAACAGGTTTGACTACATTAATTTTAGATTCATATAACCATTGAATTGATCGAGAAGATATTCTCAGAGGGAAACTAATATATATATTATCAGTTCTCCATTCTCCAAAACCATCTACAATACTAAGTATATTTAAATCTGTACGAGGACAGTATATTCCCATATGTTCCAAAGCTTTTTTGAGTCTCCTAGCATCAACGCGGTTAGAAAAAGTTTTGTTTTTATCTAATAAATTCTTGATAATGTATCTAGCTAAACTTAGGTTTAAAGTAAAATCGTGACCATTAAGTATATCCCGCTTGCCTGTGATATAATCAAATACGGGTAAATCTAATGAGTTTTTACGACTATATTTTTGTACATATTTCTCAGAGACTTGCAAAATCTGTGATTTAAAGTCCTTGTAATCATTAGTCAAAATTATAGGATTCATAACTAGTGCAGGACGGCTGAAGTTCTTACCCAAGAAAAGAGCAGGAATGGTTGCATGAATAAATAATTAAATAAATATAAATTAGCTTAAACAGGATAGATAAAAATTAACTATTAAGCAACAGTAATCTGTCAGATTAATAAGAACTAATGCTGTCTGTTCTGGAAAACAAGTATAATTTAATTAGGTGAGTGAAGTGATTGATGGCATAAGAAAAAATGCTCATGCAGCCTGTTCCAGAGGGCGATTGTAGTTCCAACGACAAGGTTTAAATTTCCACTGAAACGGTCTAGCTAAAGTGTGATTGAAGTAATCTATAAATGCCTGTATTTTAGCTGCAAGCTCACCAACAGAATGAAAACTAGCACGTTTGAGCAGTTTACGAACCAAAATACTAAACCACATCTCTATTTGATTAATCCAGGATGTATGGGTAGGAGTATAGACAAAACGGATACGATGGGAAGAATCAGTTAAGAATGCAGTGCGAGATGCCATCGATTTGAGAATACCAGATTTACCTTTCTCGCCCAAATCGATGGTTAAGTTGCAGTGACAAGCCACCAGACGAACCAAGGTTTCCGATCTATGGGTATTGAGTTGATCTAAAATAAAACACCAAGATGCGTGTTTATCCGTAGCAATTACGGATTCAATATGCTGGGCAAAATCCTTTTCTTTGCGTGTTGGAGAAATTGTCGGTGCAATCAATTGACCCAGGGATACCTCCAATGAGGCTATCAAACAGCAAGTACCATGTCGTTTATATTCAAATTCTCGCCGTTCGCAAGACCCCGGTGTGGGCAGTTTTGTGGGATGTAATCGTTCCAAAGCTTGAATACCAGTCTTTTCATCCACACTGACCACATGTATACCTTGTGCCAACAAGATTGGCGCTTGCTCATATATTTGACATATTTCCATTACTGTTTGCTGAAAGGTTTCTGGGCATTTGGGATTGGCATTCAGCCAGTAACGATTCTGGTGCGGTTTGAGATCCATTTGCTTTAAAAAGCGATTGATTGTGCGCTCAGAAATCTCAGGCACAATACCCCGTTTTACTACTTCCATCGCCAGTTCTCTGGCAGTCCAATGACTAATAGGACGCTCACTTTCTTGTGGGTCTTCGCAGCCTACAGCTATGATGCAGGTGATCTGTTCTGAGCTAAATTTTGGTGGTACACCTGAGCGCGGCTCGTCTCCCAATAAGCTGATAATCCTCATTTCTAAGGATTTGGCTGTGGCATCCTCTATGCCATTTTTTAATCCCTCCATTCCCCTGAGCCAACGTTGACACCAACGTCTGACTGTTTTTCTACTTATCCCTAATTTCTCTGCAATCTCACTCATCCCTAGTCCACGACTTGCTAACATAATGAGCTGAACTCTTTCCACCAATGATTTTGGGCTTTTTCGCTTTTGACTGAGTCGTTTGAGGATTTTGTAGATTTTGTTAGGCAAATAAATACTTTGAGCAGAGATGTTATACTTCATAAGAGCAGGCTTCTTACCGTCTAATTGTATGTAAGGTCAAGCTAATTTGAGTATACCTATCATCTCTATTTCATTATCATTTGTTGCATATGCTGTAAAAGCAAGCATTAATCTATTGTATATAGCTTTACTCTACTTATTCTTGCTTACACACTGGGACAGAACTTCAGCCGTCCTGCACTAGCGCATTTCTAACTTGTGTTAATATCTACTATTCTCGTTCAGATTTATACTTCGAGCGATGCTTTGCCATTAAAATTCTTATTTTGTCCTTTATATTATTTATCGAGCTAAAATTAGGTTACTATAACACTGCTGAAATTCCTAGAGCAAAAGCAGAAGCAAATGTAAGAAAGAGATATATAATAAAGTAAAGCTTGATTTAGCGATGACGGGACAAATAAGAATGAAGTAGAGATGATAGGTATACTCAAGGGATCTTAACCTCACATACAATTAAAAGGTAAAAAGCCTGCTGTTCTGCTCAAAGGATTTTTTTGCCTGCAGAAGTTTTTGGTGATATCTAAGTATTCTTCCCGCAAAATTATGAGAGTATTCCCATCAGAGTGGGGAGGAAGAGAATTTTTCCCAAGTAAACCTAAATCATCTATAGGTAATGAATCTGACAAAGTTTCCCCTAAGAAAATATTTGCTAGCATAACTCAGGTTCACATCCTCATCGGATGTAATTCCATCATTTCTCGTATGCTAACAGGCTCCCCCTCCGGTGTATACCCTACTTCTCCACTCATACCAATAACTATCCTCTCCTTTCGCGCCCAGTTAAACCATTCGCTTACGTCATTACTCACCTGACTTTTCTGCGGTTTAGCTCCCTTTTTACAACTCGCAATAAACAAACCAGTGGCATTCTGGCACCATCCTTGCTGAAGCGCCTCCTTAACTCTAGCGATCGCCCCACCAACGTTGTCCCAATACTTCCTAATCACTGATATACACGAATCAGGATTAATCCTCAAACGCTTAATCTCATCCTCTATGTCATTTAATTCTGCTTGAGTCAATTTCTTAGGAATAACAGGCTCAACTTTAGATGATGGTGGAATAGGAAAAGTTGTACCCTCGGATAGTTGTTCTGAAACAATTACAGCTTGTTTTTGAGGTACGTTTCTAGTGGCGATCGCCCCATCAATCTTCGGAGTAACAACCACTCTGGAGAGGTCTGCTGGCTCCTGGTGTCGGGAGTTGGCAAAGGCGATCGCTTCTTGCTGAACTACCCCTAAACTAAACCCGTTTTGTTCCTGCACTTTTTGAGGTTCAGGAACGCTACTGATAGCGATCGCTCCTGGAACATAGCTAGTCACAATCACTCGCGGAATTCTCTCTTCCTCCTCCTGCTCGGAGTTAGGTAAAGCGATCGCTGTTTGGCTTTGTGAACCTATTTCTAAACCAGTATCAGATTCATCACAATTAACCACAATAGTCTCAAATTCAGCATTATTAAGCGCCACCCCCGAATGTTGGTCATCATGAGTAATTATCTGCTCAGATACGCTAATTCGTTCCATCTCCTGCTGTTGAATCGCTCTCTCCCATCTCTCCACTTCTTTAGCTAATTCTTCCCATCTATCCTCCGACATTTCTTCTTCCTCCACAGCAACATTGTTGTATGGATCTGAGTTTATGTAATATCTATGGTATTGTTCACCATTGTATGACCTACCTTCATTTCTGAGCTTTCGGTGTTTAAGTAATTCATTTAACCTGTCTAGGTTCAATTTGTACTGCCATGTCTTGTCTTGACCATTGCTAG
>Ga0116231_10005044_pt1 | contig 26304 bp, 21 predicted proteins | sample S1TSphgellanicum_2_FD_89695 | JGI IMG/M metagenome (GOLD analysis project Ga0116231, IMG submission 89695) | Host-associated microbial communities from peat moss isolated from Minnesota, USA - S1T2_Fd - Sphagnum magellanicum MG | ecosystem: Host-associated > Plants > Peat moss > Unclassified... | reverse complement strand
GGGACCAAAAAAATGACCCTTCTTCCCCCACAATCAAACCACCGCAACTTTTTTTTCTTTTTATTTTTTGGCCTTTTTAACGGCCTGGGGGGGGGGGGGTCTCAAATCTGGAAGGGTCTAAACCTAGACCCTTCTCCTATGCCAACAAAACCTCCAAAAGTTCAAAGTTCAAAGTTCAAAACCCATGGGAGGATTATGTGTCCGTTGCTGGTTTCGATCACCGGACGTGTGTGATATTTGCCCTGTGTAGTCTGGTGGTCGGTCTACTTCGTCAGAGGAAGATTAGGCTTTTCACTGCGTGGTCACCTCCTTCAACGCACGCGGTTACCGCGCGGGTGACCGCTTTGTGTGTCGCTCCTGGCTTTTGCTCTGCTGGACTGGTTGTCCTCCAGCCAGCCACCGAGCGAGTGAGCAAGCGAGCGAGCGATCTCTCCCTCCGGCTTCTTCGATATTGATCGTGTGTGTGGGTTGCTGGACCTCAAGAACGAACGCGAGCAGAAAATCTTCGAGGAAGCTCCAGGTAGTCGGGATCTTGAATCACTTGAGAAGAAGCAGCATCGGTAGCAGCGAACAAAACGAGCCAGTGAACGAGCCAGAGAAGAGAGAGTGCGCTGGAGTTGCCAAAAATAGACAGGGCTATCGAAGGAATGAAAGCGAGGTCGAGGAAGAATCGGCGAATACAGACCGAGGATCTCAGAGTAGTGTTTCTGAGAATAAGTGACTAGCCGGGGGAACTTGAAGGAAAACGACGAGTTGCTGCACAGAGAGAGAGAGAGAGACTGAGACTGAGACTGAGACAGAGATACAGAGAGAGGAGGAGTCAAAAGAATCAGTCAGAGAAAGCACCTTAGAGCGAAGGGGAAAGAGTCAAGGACAGGGGAGTCGAGGAGAGAACGAGAAAGCGGAAGGAGGTAGGTACACAGAAGAGATGGCTTGGTGGGATGGATACATAAGTGATGATGTGATGGGGACGATAGCGCCATTAGTTATCTACTGGCTGTATGCGGGGCTGTATCACATGCTGCCGCCGCTGGACCGATTTCGCTTGCACTCCGTGCAGGAAGAGGAGCAGCGCAACTTGGTCACGCTTCCACAGGTTGTGAAAGGCGTTTTGCTGCAGCAGGCGGTTCAAGCCGTGGTCGCCTTTCTCCTCTTTGCTGTGAGCAGCTTCTCCTCCTCCTTCTCCTCTCCTACTCCTCCTCCTTTGATTTCCTTCCCCCCTTTCTATCTCCTTCTTCTGTGCCTTTTTTGTTTCTGAAACCGAGTGAAATGTGTGCACAAAATTAGGGGTCTGCGTTCAGCATGGCTGTCTTTGCATGTATGCTTTTCCCACGAAGCTGGTCCATCCTACTGCTGCTCATGAATTGCTGTATTGCGGGGCATCAAGCAAAATCTGTGTGATCTGCTTGTATTGCTCTTAAAGGATCAAATCGTGCCAATTATGTGCTAGATGTCACCTGTAACAACAGAGAACTAAGCAATGAGATTGTCGGTTCAACCAGAACTTCAACTGTGAAAACCTAGGTGCTTCTGAGTCTTGGAAGGGAAGAATTATGCATCAAACTTGCCACTGTTGATGGCTGTTCAGCAGAAAAGCACACAAAATTGAACAAAGGAAGAGTTTTGTTTCAAGGACTTAAATCAGTCAGAAGACAAAAAGTCATATTTCCATCCTTCCTCTTCCTCTTTCCCTTTGCTCTGAACTCTTGAGTCCAGAACTGTGTTCAGTATCTGCATCTTTGTTCTGCATCAAAAATTGAGGACTTGCATCCATGTCATGCATTTTCTCAAGTATTTCATGGCATGTATGCATCCCTCCAGCTGTGAACTGAGTTTGAGATCCATTTTCTGATGTCTGAGGCTGATATGCTTCCAATACATTCTTGAACAACAAAGAATGTTTCTCCATATTTCTGGGATTTGCTTGTCAATATGCTGTTTGTGAACTGTGTTGATTTCTAGCTGATGAGATGACACTCTCAGTTGATTTGGGAATGCTGGTTTGAACTGATTTGTTTTCTGCTGATGCAAAATAAACTGATGCAAAAAGCACAGTAGCTTCAGTTTGATACACTAGGGATTGTGTAATAGCAGTGTGTAGCATGTGTGCTCATTATGTCCTCACAATTCCAATACTAAAAGTAATCACATCTAATGCTAAAAGTTTAGCATCTGAGTAAGAACTAAGAAACATGAGAGAACCAATAATGCTCTTGCCAATTTGTAGCGGATCCTGCAATACTTAGATCAGGGGTGTGATGTTTTTGAATTGAACTTCAATTGAGCCTTGTCAATCCTGTGACAGTATTTCCATAATCAGTCAGCATTTAAAATCTTTGATCTGTTAGGCTTTTGGCTTAGCTGGTGGATTTTCCATAACATTGGTCTTCTGGTCTTTGACGACAGCAGACTCTCTTGAGTGCCACCTCATAGGTTGCCTAAAATTCTAGAGCTCGAGTCCCATATGTGCATGTCAGGTGTTTCTTTTGTGTCATATCTTCACAGTCAGACTGCATTTTGTGATGTCCTCTGAATCAAACAGTACCCATGAATTATCATTTGGTTTGTGGCAGTTTTATGTTCTGCTTCATTAGATCATTTCTACTGGATGCTCTTGTCAAGCTTCTCAGAGAACAAAGTCAAGGAAACTTTGGTTTAGGGTCTGAGGTTTAGTAGCCTTATGTTCCCTGAGGGATGTGTTGGCACTTGAGTGCAGCAAAGTTGGCTATGAATCTTCTTGATTTTCTTTTGTTGCAATGTTCTCAATCTAGAGCTAGGAAGGGTTGCAACAGGAGGATATGGAGAGAAACAAAACAGCAGCATCAGTATTTGTAAACTTTCAGTTCTTGGATGGAGTTCCTGACCTTTGACTATATCAAGCTTGAATACAGGTACAAATCACTGAATTGCTGAGAAATTGTTATCTTTGTTTGTTGACATGAACACAGTCCACAGGGGGGGGAGCAGGGCCAATGAAGCAGCCATCATTGGTGGTGCAGGCAGCACAGGTGATGGTTGCAATGCTGGTGATGGACACATGGCAGTATTTCATTCATCGGCTCATGCATATCAACAAGTTTCTATACAAGCATATTCATTCACAGCACCATCGCCTTGTGGTACCATATGCTTTTGGTGCCCTATACAATCACCCATTGGAAGGTTTGCTATTGGATACCATCGGTGGTGCAATCTCCTTCCTTATTGCTGGGATGACCCCTCGGACAGCTATCTTCTTTTTCTCATTTGCTACAGTGAAGACAGTGGATGACCATTGTGGGTTATGGCTGCCAGGAAACCCATTCCACCTCATTTTCCACAACAACACTGCATACCATGATATTCACCATCAGCGTCATGGCACCAAATACAATTTCTCACAGCCCTTCTTTTTGATGTGGGATAAACTCCTTGGAACTCACATGCCTTATGTTCTTCAGAAGAGAGCTGATGGTGGGTTGGAAGCCAGACCTCTGAAACCTTATGTTGAGTCAGAAGCCAAGCCAATAAAAGCTGAATAGCTTCCCTTCCCTCTTTTCCCATAATTTCTGAATTCAAAAAGAAAGCTTTGTACTTGTTCCCAACTCCCAGAACTAGTAGTTAAGCCCTTTGATTTTGTCTGTGGTGAGGTGGTATTGAATACAAGGTTAGGAGGAATAGATTGACCCAATTATGTATTGCAGCTACTTGCAGTTGTGTTATTGGCATTGTGAGATTGCAAAGGAAAAAAGGCTGAAACCTTTTTACATGCAGGCTCTAACTGGAATCAGGTCCCATTGTGAGATACCCGTAGTTTGATAAGAGCAGGGAATCTGTAGAGACAGGTGATAAGTAAGATCTTTGTTGCTCCAGAAACCCGTTTGCGGGCTTGTGCTTCACATGCACTGATGTTGCTCAAACTTTGAGCATGTTGTAGATCCATTTACATCACATTTCAGCTTATAGCAGCTTAGAAATTTCAGTTCTTTTGAGTTTGTATTCTACATTTCTCAATTGATATTTTGTTTGGAGGTTTGTCATAGTATCTAAAGTGTGTTCATCTATATACACTATCAGAAGCTGCACTGCTGCCACAAACCATGATGGAAGTTGGATGTCTGGTACTGAAAGGTTGCACACGTTCCTGTTGTGTTGCTAATGCTTATCTGTGAGGATTATATTTTCATTCGCAAATGGAGAAAGAGGAGATTTTATACAGGCATAATAGAGACAATAATGAACAGGTGCGAAACTACTGATAAGTTTATGGCTAATGACAGGCAAACTGGTGCAACATATAAATGTGTTCAGTTGTAAGTCACCTCTGGATTAATTAGGAATAATTGGTTTAGTTCATTCAGAGGTAGACCCAGGAGCCTTCAGGTGTGGTGTCATAGTGGCATACAGGGCTTCAGAACAGAAGTAACTTAAGTTTTTTATATAAATGACTACTACATCCCGAGTTGCTGCCTCTACTGTCAACATTTTTGCCTTTCCCTTGGATGAGCATCAACAATGGTCACAAGTGAAGAAACTGTTGTGTGCCCTGCTGTTGAGAGCAAGAGGAAGAGCTTCAATAAAATGAGGTAATTACTAATTACACATTTGCAGTTCCACAAAAACACCAATTAGAGGTTTTCTCCAATGTATGTCAGTCAACCTAAAAAAAAAGAAGCTTAAGCTCCTTCATAATCATTGTCATTCATTCACAACATGGTTCCTGAACTTTACTCCTCCGAGCTTTCAAGGCGCCACATATTGCAGAATTCCACATCTGCCTGTATCATACACTGCTTGACAGATGGTTTTGAAACGCTGGTTCCTGAGAGGATTTTATCTCTTCCTTCAAGCTCTTCAAACTTGGTTTTTGCACACTTGGTGTCATCTTTCCCTCACAAACAGGAAGCCTAAACCAGAATTTTACAGGTTACCAGCAAAACAGGCACTGTACAGCATATCCGCCATGTCCGATATGTGAACGCATTAACCTTTCTTCTCATGGCAGATGCAATATTGGCTCAGGAGAATTCAATGGACAGATCTTGAACCAAGGACACTCACAATCACCAGGAAGAAAATTTGAGGAATTTCTGCATACACCCCTGATCAGAATGCATGCATACAACTCTGATCAGGATGCAACTGATGCAAAAGGATGGAAGTAAGAATGGATATTTAATTGGTGGCTCTCTGTGGCTTGTGTTTCGAGCAGACCTTCTTCTAGAGATGCTAGCATTCTAATCAGACTAGTAACATCAGTGGGTCTCTGCTCCAAGTACTGATGGATAGTTCTCACTGCATCCATCACTGAAAGGAAATCCACACATCTTGTTGAACCAGAAGCTAATTGTTGCTCTCCCTCTCCATTGCCATCAAATGTGTGAGCCTGAGAACCCTCCATCTCAATATCAATGTTGTCTTCAGTAGCCTCCATGTAAGGGTTCTTCAGATCAAACCCTAGTTCATACTGTACATACTCCAGAGCATCCATGGTTGGAACCACTCCTATGGTATCCCTGGAAACCGCAGCAAATTGCTCAAGAACTTGAGCAACTTCCTCTAGGTCACGCTCCTGGTCACCATTTAATGTGGCTGTGTCTTGTGGTTTGCTGAAATCCAGATCAAAAAGATGTCTCCAGCAGTTGGAGATGGTGTGGGGAGTCACATCCATCCGCCACACTCTCTCAATCATTTTTACAGCCTGGTAAACATCAATCTCAGAGTCTCTGTCGGTCATAAGACACTCCAATTTGTGTTCGATCAGTGCCTTGCGGTAACAAGCCTTGAAAGATTGCAGAATACCTGCATCCATCGGTTGGAACTTGCTTGTGGTGTTTGCAGGCAGAAACTCCACGGTGGTGATTGTCAAACTTGAGGCTACAGCACTGTCCACTTGGTGTCCAGAGACGTTGTCAACAAGAAGCAGAACTTTCTCTTTCCCAAGATCAGCCATCCTCCTTTCAAAATCTAAAAGAAACTTCTCAAAGCATCTCATTGTCATCCTTGCATGTTCATTTGCAAACCATAAAATACCCAAATTCTCTGGACATACTATGTGTCTACTTGAAAATGCGCGAGGGAGAAGAGATGTGCTTACAACAAGAGGGGGCAGCTTACAAGTGCCATCAGCATTAACGGTAAGTGCAACTGTTATTCTCTCCTCTTGCTGTTTCTTTCCTGCCAGTCTTTGAGTAGCAAGGGATCTATTTGGTTCCAGCCTATAGAAGAGACCTGTCTCATCCATATTGAACACATCACCAGGATTGTACTTGGAGACAAGCTGCCTGATTTCGTCCATTCTTGCCAATGTCTCTTGAGAAATCCTTCCTGAGCAACTAGCTTCCCCATGCCTGCCAAATAGACCACGTATGTCAAACCTTCTCTTGAAGCCTTCCACCCATCCATGCGAAAATCGCAATTCCTTTGCACCTGGTTCTCGTGGGATGTCTGCATAGAAGCGCCTTGCAGTCTCACATATAACATCATCCGGAAGTGAAGATGAATCTTTCTTTTGCAGAACTGCCATCCTCAACCAAGCATATGTTGCCTCTTCTACTTCGGGACAATTAGGTTTTCTTACTCTCTTAGCTGCAGGCCCCGCAGCTCGTCCAGATGCCTGCAGATATACTTCCTTCTTCTTCAACAATCTGGAGATGGTCATCTCTGATACACTTGTATTGAATCTCTGGTTAGCCCATGCTGTGAGTGCCCTGTTCGTCATCTCTGCATCTTCTTCATGATGCAAGATAATCTCTTTCCTCTGCTGATTTGTAAACTCTGATCTTCCCATTTCGATATTCAACCTACCCTTCTGCACTATGTTGCCCAACCCATTTACATTTACAAAACAACCTTCTCACAATCCTCTACTAATACACTGCTGTGCATCTCTCCGTCTCTGTCTCTATTGCTTGTAAACCCAACAATCCAAAACCCGCAAAAACAAAACTGCAAACTCTGTAGACTCAGAGTTCTCCAACATCGTCTTTGTATCATACACCACTGTTATCCATCCATCATCTTTCTCTCTTGCAAACCCAAAACCCAAAACCCCTAAAATCAAAAATACAAACCCTCAAAACTCAGAGTTCTCCAACATCGTCTTTGTATTATACACCACTACTATCCTCCATCACCTTTCTGTCTCGCAAACCCAGAACCCAAAATCCCTAAAACCAAAACTGCAAACTCTCAAGACTCAGAGTTCACCAATATCCTCTTTGTATTATATACACCACTGCTATCCTCCATTATCTCTCTCTCTCTCTTACAAACCCAAAACCCAAAATCTCTAAAACCAAAACTGCAGACCCTCGAGAGTCTCAGAATTCTGCAACGTGGTCTCGTAGTATACACCACTGCCATCCTTCATCATCTTTCTCTCTTGCAAACCCAAAAACCCTAAGTCCCCAAAACCCAAAGTTCCAGAAACCACACTGCAGCTTCACAATTGAATGGACTTGCACACATACCAACAAATCCTCAATGAAATACTAACTTACCACGTTACCTATATTGGAAGATGACAACAAGCAGCTATGTACCCAGTACCAACCATCCACATGCCATCTACCTACATACCTACCTACCTACCTACCTAATAGCCACTGACTAGCTTACCTACTTATATAGGTGGTAATCACTTACGTTCACCAGCTACCTATTACCTATGATGCTTAGTACTTACCCACTTACCATTCCCTACCTACTTACCTACCTATGATATTTTTATCCTTTTTAAGGTCCATTCACACCTAATGTTAAGTCAGTGTTAAATGAAAGTCTAGGTGGCACCCAATGTTAAATGGGTGATTGTTTAACATTATGGGAAATGTTAACTTAACATAAAATCTTCATGGCAAATAGGGTTAGGTCCGAAATGACTAGCTTGGTGTTAGGGGACTTAACACTAGAGTCCTTAACACCAAGTATGAATGCACCTTACTAGGAGTAATTTACAGGATAGGTTACTAAAGTTTGACCCTGGTAATGCAGTTGTGGTTCATGAGTTTGCAAGGGTTTTTGGGATTGATGGTGCACTGGTGGGTGCTGGGTCACATATCGCATCGTCTGGAATGTTCTCCGGGTGGGCCAAATGCCATAGACCACATCACATCAACTGGTCCTTGCCATGGATTACAAGAGCAAAAGTCGAGAAGCATCTGCCAGTACTACCATGGCAAGTTCAATATATCAATGTCCAATAATTATTTTATTTTGAAGGTTCCATATCAGAAGCTAGAATATCCCAGAACATTGCCAAAGATTCTTTGTTGGCCTCGAGACTCACATAGTGACAGGTTACTTGGCAGAATCAGCCACAGGAGGCCTAATTCTTCAGTCTGTTAAAAGTTGGCACTAGAAGCAGAATCAGCACTCCTGTAGAATCAGTAGCAAGTGCCTACAGGGAAGCCTGAATTTGGCATTCACAGCATTGAACTGGCAGGTGGGTATCAAATGATATAATAACATTTTCAGTACCTATGCTATTTTCTCTGGGTATTGTCTTCCATGAATCACACACCCTCCACAAATGAAAAAAGTCACCAGAGGATCTATTACCTTGGTCAACCTCAATTTCTTCCCTTGAGGCTCAAAGAATGCAATCAAGAAGCAAAGGATAAATTTGAACTACATCTGACATGAAACCCTTCTATGAGAACCCTAATGTCATATGACACTGGCAAAAGACAATTCCTGCTCCGGTCACTCTTAGGCCTGACAAAAACTTAAATGAGAAAAAAGGGCATGTAGCCAACCCCTCCTTACATGGAACTATAAAACTTGGGTCATCCCAACAATGAGATGTAAATAGTGTGGCATACATGAATCAGCCAAAATCTATGGATGCATCCTATACTTGGAAACATAGTCTCAAAGCCAAACAGGTGTGCAATGGGTTTCTAACAGTGTTCAGCAGAACAACAATCTCTAAACAACTTGATAACTATCAACTACCAGTTGTGTTCTTTTGGCAAACCTGACAGGGTTTCCCCCTTGCACCTGCAGAACAGTTCCAACCTACAAACAACAAGCAACTCCCACCAGTCAGGCCACCCTCATGTTCATTAATGCATGTGCCATTGTTCAAGATCAACCAGACTGAATTGATGATCTCACCGACAAGAAATATGCAAAATGATAACCAATATCTAAAAAACACAAAAAAGACTCCCACAAACTCAGTAAACCCTTGAACATAATTGTATCAAGCAAAGAATATTAAGATATTGTCAACTTCTCATATGAACCCAGAAATATTGATTAAGCTGTTGTTTACCAATTAAGCTGACTCTACCTCAGGGTTGAACTGTTTGGCTTACTTCTGTGAAACTGAAGTTAAGGGAATCCAACCTTCCTAAGGTAGTCAAGTTCATCAAAACCTTCCTCTTCTCACAAAAAATGCCTTGCAATGAATGGACATTAGCCAAAAGAACAAGAGATCCAAGCTCCCTCAATCCTGCAGCAAAAGTAAGATATACAAAACTGAACATACCTTAAGATCACAGAAGGTTTTGTTTGAACTGAAATTGATGTTGATAGGGAAAAAGGCAGATGGATCAGCTGCTGGCACAACAAACTCCATTGATCCACTTTCAAGATCAAACAAGAGAACCATTAGCCACAACAATTCAATGAAATATTTTGAGCACAAAGACACCAACCACAACATATGTCTGTAAGATGGCAGAAAATATCCACAATAATCCTTTGAAGCTAACCATTATGGCAGTTCTAGTCCAACCAAAACAAGCACAACAGAATGAGTGCTGCTTTTATAACCTGGTGACTATCACTCACACAGTTTCAGACCATCACCTTCATCATGGATGATAGTGACTAGCTGCTTTTATTCCCCATGACTTCACAAAAGTGAATATAGATGCACCCCAAACCAAAAACATGTTTATATTGGAAAGATCAGACAACAAACATAGATACTTACTTCCGGTTGGTATTGTCAATCAAAACAATAGACCACTCCATGATTGACCTCCGAGAGTCATATCTGAGAACACAAACAGAAAATGATGAAAATTCATGAGCAACTGGAGAAAAAAGAAGTGAGGGAACCACTCACCTGCGCTAAATGCAGAAGGTGAAAAGTTTTTGAATCAAGTCTGGACTAACCTCCATTCTCCGTCCACTTGGTTAACTGTTGGAGGATCACGAAGAGCAGGTAGTGGTATTTGAATGATGATGTTTTGGAGCTCAAATGCCCTGGAAGCTTCATACTCAATGTTCACATAGGATTCTCCACCCGATACTGAAGGCCAGCAATTGACTGAACCCATACAACCAGTCCAAAATGATGTTCATGAAAGTCACACATAGAATGGCAGCCATGAACTGTTAAAAGTTCCTTTGGATCATAGTGTTATCAAAAGCCAAGTTCCACCTTTTGTCATGGCAGGAAAAAACAATACAAAGACCTAGTATTCAGTTCAAGATTGAATAAGCCCATTACACAGAAGAAGCCATTTATGGTCAGTGACCACATGATTAAGGTGGCACATTGACTTGTCTCAACTCTTACAAGGCCACCTACATAACAGCAGCACTATAGGTGTTTATTTGCAGTATAGTGTACTTACTACTGAGTGGTACAAGGGACTCTTGTTTGCTTTGCATGCGCCACCGTAGGATAGCAAGAGAGGTGCCTGTCGGAAATGGTCGATTTGGATCCTTAAGGCCCAGAATGTTTTTCTCCGCATACAGGTTCTTGTCAATGTTGGGATGTGTGTTGAAATTGAACACTTTGTTGACACCAGACTCAACCTGCAGACATTCACAACCAGACAATGCTCAATAACAACATCAACCATTCTGAGTGCAATATGGATGATACCTTGCTAGAGCCTCAGACTTGAAGGCAATTCAATGAGTGAATGGGAATTCCCTAAATGGGATCCAGAATCAGTACCTGGACCCGGATATAGGCATCTTCTTCATTTTGAACAACAAGAGACATTGTGCCCTGAACCACGAGATTCTCAAGTCCACCATCCTTCTTTAATGTAACCGAAAGCTTCTCTTCAATTCCCACCATGATAGGATCAGTGATCACTGGCGCTGCTGATCTTAGAGGACCAGGTGCCGCAGTTTCCACAATGACCTCGCCCTCAGCCTTGAGTGACTCCAAAAACTGGTTTGTCTTTGTGGACTTGCCCAATTGCATGCCAGAAGCTTTAGGAGCTCCAGATGTTGCAGAGCGAGCTGTGTGGTAAAAAAATATTCAAAGGTCTTCAATAAATTTTACTATTGTATACACCCCTAAGAGAGCATTCTGCAAAAACTCGTACATGAAACCTAGCACAGAAGCTCTGACTCAGCTCAATAAGTTCACCTTGACTAGCCATGGAAACAAGTTATGAAGTACATAATGCCAAAAACACTTCACTGAATAAGAAGCCATCTGAGATATAGAGTACAAAACCTTTAGGTTTAAATGCATCAGAATCCAAGCCCCCTGAACCAAAGTTTGTGGAGTTATTCTTGAAGCCACCAGACCCTCCTGATGAGTTGTTGTCACTGAAACCATTCTCAAATCTGAAGCCTGTGGATGGTACAGATAAGAAGCCTCCTCCTTTGTCTGACCTCTGTTTCTCAATCTGAAGAGAAGGGGAAACCCTCATTAGGAAAGTTACTTCCCCCAAGGACAAATATACTGTAGGCTGGTATGTGCACTGGAATGTGGGGTCACTCTAGACAGAATGTTACACTTTCAAAGAGAAAATACAAAAAAATTCAGCTATTTTTGAGGTGGTGGTCATAGTCCTGGTTACTGACAGAGGAATGAGTATACTACTGCTCTGTACAAACATATAGTAAGGTGCTGTCCTTGCTTGATTGACCTTTCTGTCAACCTCTAAATACACCACTGAACCAAGCTTCCAAAAATGCAAGCTAATGATGATGCAGAGACAACAAAGCTGGACTTTCACTCTTTATTACCATAAAACATTTCAGTCAACAAAACCTTGGAATTGCCTTAATGAAAAATTAACTAAGTTCAACTGCAGCAGTTGTCTAACTCCCTGTACTTCACTATTCCATGCCCAAGATTTGCAAACACATGAGCTTGAGCAACTTACCCTATTCTTGTCGATCTCGCTGGCCTTTCGCTTCATGAGATCCTTAGTGTCATTGATTTTGCTTTCAATGACAAGCTTGTGCAGTCTTTCTTCATGGCTCTCCATTTCTACATATTGCTTCACTTGCCCTAATGTCACATTCTCCTTATGCCCCAGTGAGATCACTTCATCAAATGCGAAAATGAGCTCAAAAGCCATTTTGCAAATGCCTTCCTCATCGAGAGCTGGTACATACTCTGGAACCTGTAGCAGATCAAGGCCCCAACACACATAAACTAGAGTTTGATGACATAGATGAGCTCAGGAGTACCTCTTTGAAGTGGGGAAAAAAGCATCAGCTTCCAGAAGTGGCAAACTTGGCCAAAGAACTCATACTAACAACTCTTTAAAAGAAGGAGACAATAAAAGTGGAAAAAAAGGCTGGGTAATTGATCAGGAGGAAAAGAAGACATGATTCCTACTAATAGGGACAGTGCATACCAGTTTTGATATCAGGCGCAGTGTCTCAAGATCTTCAAGAATATTGCTCTGCTTGTTGGTGACAAGAAGAAGAAAGAGAGACTCCATTGGCTGGTAGACATAGCGCACATTTTCTGTCTCTACATAAGTATGCTGTTTACCACTCCCAACAAGCTTTGGGAATGCAGCAAGAAGGCCCTCAATGCGTATCCTGGACATATCCATGAACTGCCGAGAAACCAGAGCTGCAACAACATCAAGAGCATCCCATCCACTTGCTTTGCAAAGTCAATATCACTATTTCCATAATCAAAAGCAATTAGATCAACTTCTAGCATCCCCAACAAGTGAGACATGGCTATAGTGACCAGATGCGCCAATGCTCTTGCAAAACTTCACCAAAGAACTATGAAAAATAACACTTTGAATGGGATGCAAGTTCCTTATCTCCAGCTTCAACATCCAACCAGCCTTCACACTATTCAGAAATTTCCAGGCATTGCATTGTTACACTAAGTCCACAATCCAGATCTGCATCTCATCCTTCTTCAAGAACTGAAAGTGCTCCAATCTCATGGGCGTCAATAGAAACCCTAGGATATGAGGGAGGCAGTTTTGAATAGGCGGAATGCTGGAGAACTTGCTCTGGTGAGGAGACAGCTCCTGTGAGACTAAAAGGATGCCAACATCAAACTGTGCAATGGTGTTCTCATCTATTCCATAACCGAGCAGCTCGGAACCAGAAGAAAAAAAAAGTGCAACAAAGTGATGTTTACAACAGGTACCTTTCCCAGATTTGCTGATGACGGAAGCTGCCAGCACCACCTAGAGCACGGATTACAGGTTCAATACGAAAGTGCACAAAGCTTTGTTTGATTTTACCACCCAAAAAAATGAAATTAAGGACAGAGATTGAGTGCATAATAGCCACAGAAAGCAGCAAAACACACACAAAAATTCAGAAACAGAGGTTGGAAATCATAGTAATCCATTACCATTATGGCAGGCTTGTATCTATCCTGCACTCGGCACTGGCGATCTGCAATGCTCCCCTGGTTTTCTCCCACCTGCTGCTATCCACAGAGCACACTCCCTTGGTCTTTGTCCCCAGGCACGCACCTCTCCCACTCACACCTCAAACACGTCTCAACGCATTTCCAACTTCCCTCTCGAGGAAAGAAGAAACAACCGAATCGCCTTCTGTCAAAATCACATGAAACGCACTGCGATCTGTTGATGACAGAAAGCGCTGCAACGCCGAGGACGCATCTGACGCAAGCGCAGAAGACGAAGAATAATAAGAAGACGAAGAAGAAGCGCACTTTGCAATCGCGCAGCTGCTCAGCCGCGACCATCATTCAACAACCCTTACAAGAGGAAGCTCACATTATGATCCCTCTTGTGTGCCTTCATGGATGTATCATTCACTGGATGAAGAGTTTATTCCTCATCCACTGACCATCTGTGTTGTCGAAGCGAAGCCTTATCACATTATCATCCCTCTTGTGTGCCTCCATGGATTTGTCATTCACTGGATGAAGAGCTTGTTCCTCACCTACTGACAATCCGTGTTGTCCAAGCGAAGCCTATTTTCATCTTTTAAGAATTATGTGTTTTTCTTTTTTTTTTTCTTTTTTAGTTCGTAAATTTGTCATATTGTTAATGCTTAATGGGTTTTTTTTCCTCAATTTTGTGCTTTCAAAATTTTGACGAATTTTTTTTTAATATCAATTATAATATGTTTTCATTTTTATTTTTTGAAGTTCTGATTTATGATCCCTATAATGTTGAGTTTAAAATGTAATTTATTATTATGCATTACTGCAATGTACCAAGCTTATGTAGCAATTCACATCCATTGACCCTAACATAAATTATAAAACAATATTCATAGAAACCTATGAATGTTTTTAGTAAAAATAGTGGAAATGGTGAAAAGAGAAATCATAAAGGATTTTGAATGATAAAAATTAACATTTAGTGGAATAATATCAAATATTGACCAATTCATATCTCTAATTAGGGTTTTCATTATTGACCAATGCATATTCTTAATTAGGGTTTTTATTTTTGGCAATTTATAGCCAAATTTTCCCATTGGCCAAGGGTAGCCATGTCAACAAAAGGAACTTAAAGGCAAAAATTGACATCATTTTGGGAAATTTATAAAATGAAATGGCATCTGTAGCCAACTAGCACTATGAACAATGTACAATCATGGATGTTTAAGCTTGTTGTTTGAAGATTCAAGTGGATTGTGTTGTCATGGTAATGGACATATGTTTGTTGATGAGTTGATTTTGAAGATGGAGGTGGTAGCTTAATTTGATGCATTTGATTTTGAAAGCGCAATAGTTCATTGCTAAACTCAACAAGGCCCCTAGTGTTTGGGAAACATGGTAAGTGCTTATAAGTTTTGATTTCATGTTGATTCTTGATTTTTGATTCGTGAATCCCTAACCCTTAAACCTTATATGAAGCTTGAATGTTTTTTCAAATTACAAGTTTATTTAAAGCTTGTACATGCATCGTGGTGTTTTGTGTAATCTTTGGTGTTTCTTCATTGGGTGCATTGTGCAAGCCTATTCGTCCCAAGTTGCAAGGTACTCATCCAAAATCTCATGGTTGGAGGAGGGCTAATAAAAGAAGCCATATTTTCTAAGTTTTTTTGTTTTGGAACTAATGGAGTGACTATTTTCCAAGGTACCAAAATTGGAATTACTCAACAAATTTTCAATGATTATGTGCTTCACATACAAGGAATTCAATGTATGGTTCATCATACCAATTTAGTAGTGCAAGTTTTGTCCAAGTTAAACATGGTGAACAAGTTGGAAAACTTGTTCCAAACCTTATATGCTTATTTCTACAAAAGTCCCAAAAGGCATTCGGAATTTATTAAACTTACTAAAATCATGGAAACTTGTTTATATGTTTATTAAGAAATCCCAACATGGGTTTGGATAATTTGACCTTTGAGGCTAGTGGACAACATGTATGGGCACAATTCCACAATCAATTATCAAGTGTTGTGAGGTGAAAACACAATAAAAGGAGCCAAGGGCTCCAAGGTAAAAGCCCTTTTCCAAAATTGCCCATGACACATATCATTTTTGTGTTAGTTTATAGCTTTAAATTTTGTATTCTGGATATTTATTTTAACACTGCATGTTAGATATAAATATATTTTGACTACAAATTGATTTTATATATGTATATTATGCATTCATGCCCTTTATCACATAAATATGAACCACTTGTGTTTTACCATGTGTGTTGTGTGAGTAGGGAAGTTCATATTGAAACTATGCATATTGTTACAAAACATGTCAAAGAAGTAGTTAAAACTTTGATAGTAGAGCTACATCCCCACTTTCTTTCACATGGGGTGATGGAGGGAATCGTGGTGATTTTGCCTCAATTTTGGTTGATGGCAAAATATTGTGATGAATCCTTCAAATGGCACATGAATATCATCAAGGTTCAACACTATTACCTTAAGATAACTAAGCCTTCTAGGTTTATGTGCCATAGGTTTTATTTGGTTTGGATTTGGATATTTAAATGTCATTCTTCAAGTTGACAATGAAGTGTAATGAAAAATTTGTCATGTGTCCCCCTCCCCCCTCACCAGGTGAATCTTTTGACTTAATTGTGGACATCTTTGTCTTTTTCTCAAGTGATTATGCACAATATACCTAAGTATTTCAAATTAACAAAAAGTGCCATGGTACAAGTCATTGGTTTTATTGAAAATGAAAGATGTTTCAATAATTTGAACTTCATCAAATCAAAGTTTTGTAATCAATTGATGACCCATTTAACCTTTGTTGTCAAAATGTTCATTCCATAGTTCTACAATTGGAAAAAAAATTCATATCTTGAAGCGATTATTATGTGGAAGGACATGATAGTTGGATATAGTTTTGATGCCTAATGGCCATTTTACCTCATGGAACAATGTTATGGCCCCTTGTTTCCATCATCTTAGCAAATTTTATGGCGTTTAAATTTCAAGTTCCAACTTTAAACCTTATACCTTGAAATTTTGATTACTTATTTTTTATTACTTAGTTATTACTTAATAATAACATGTTTTGTTTAGGTAGGAGGCTTGTGTTACAATGGGTAGTTTAGGGGTTCAATTCCCCCACAAGCCAAGTTGTTGGTTTTTTTTTGGGGGGCAACATTTTAATTTTTGCATTTAGATTTTAATGAGCAAAAATGCGGGTTGTTTGGGTTTTGTTTAGAGAAGGCTTGTGCTACAATGAGTAGTTTAAGGGTTCAATTCCCCACAAATCCAAATCTCAAAGTTCAAACCCTAGTTATTGATTTGTGTTTTGTTTTGTATGTCTTTGAAACTTGCGTTTTAAGTTTTACAAATTTGAAATTTTTCGTTTGAAATTTTTCATTACATGAAATGCCAAATTTTCACATGGGAACCTTGTTCATCACCTTTAAAAGACCTCCCAAAATACTAAATCGCCATTTTTTTACATATGCTAAAAAACCATAACCAAATTAAATCTTGCAAACATTGTAAAATAACCACATGTTTCACTACTACAAATAAATGAATAGCATATTCCTTCAAAATTAAAATCCTTGTCACATATTTTTTCAAAAATATGATTAACATAGTCATTCAGGCATCAATGTTGGAATTTTAGGACCCATGATTTTTGAATATAAAGAATGAATGTTATTAAAACATGAAGAATTTGACTAGAAGAGAAGTTTTCTTCCCAACCATAGAAAACACACACATGTTGTGTTGTTTTTCACCCACGAGTTCCTTTATCATATGTTAGTTGTAATTACCAGTACAATGTATGAAGTAAAATGTATCATCTTAGTTTTGGTTTCTCATTTGTTACATCCTTATTAAACTTAAACTAGGTTTTTTTAATTTTGTTCTTTTGTCTTGCTCAATATCCATGCTTTCAACTCTCAACCCCGCAATATCTTAACAATGTTTATGCTTCCACTTTCCAAGACTCTTCGTAAAAAAATCTACTATTATTTCTTCAATTCAAATGTAGGTTAATTTTATTTCTTTCATTTCAACTTGTTTTCTATGAAATGATATTATATGTCAATATGTACTTACTTTTAAAATGAAATTTAGGGTTTATTGATGATGCTATTACTCCTTGATAATTAGAATACAATTTAATAAATTTAAGTTGATCAAAATCAAGATTTGAAAATGAGTTTTTCAACCAAATTTTTTTTGCCAATGCCTTTGACATTGCCATATATTTTGATTTAGTACTTGATAATGCAACGAACTATTGTTTTTACTTGACCAACTTATAGCACCTTTAGTAATATAAGAAAACAATAAGTTGACATTGATATTATTGTATTAAGATCATTACCCTAATCAACATTAGTATAACCATACAAAACAACTTTCCTTTTTTTGTTTTTGTATATTGAAATGTAATATTTAATGTGTTTTTGATGTATCTTAATACTTTTTTTACAACTTGGTAATGTTTTGGACTAGGGTTCACAAGGAACTAAGTTAAACTTTGACCATGAATACACATTCCAACCTAATACAAATAGATGCATACATGAGACATTTGACAATTTGTGAATATGAAACTCCTTCCATTATTTTTTTTTCTTGTGTCTTACAACAATAATCTTTGTTTAATTTTACACTTGTTTCACTTAAAGTACTTATAGGTTTGTAATCTATCATTGTAAATCTCCATTAGATATTTCTTAAATCACATTACAATTTAACCTTCTATTTGATTTTTAATAATTAAAATTCTAATACAAAAACAAATTTCTTTTAATCCTACCATTTCAAACTCAAATTCAATAGTTTTCATCATTTGTTATGTTAAAATTCATGTATTGCTTACTACCATTACATCATCAATATAAATAACAATGATAATAGATTTTCCCAATTGCTTCATCATGTAAACATTAGAATCAATTTCATTCCTTATTAGTCTAATATAAATTAGATATGAGCACATTCATTGGTACCAAGCCATAAAAGGTTGTTTTAAGCCGTATAAACTTTTGTTAATCTTGCATACCACTTGTGAATGTTCTTGCTTTAAACCCATAGGTGTATCAATTTTTTTTCTTATAATATTCCATGTAGGAATGTTGTTTTAACATCCAATTGATGTACTTACAACTAAATCAAGTTGAATAATTAAAACAAGAATGACACAAATAGAATAAAGCTTTACAATTGGTGAAAAAATGTCATTATAAAACCCACTTTTACTTGTGTGAAACCTTGAGTTATTAAACAAGTTTTATATCTTTCAATGCTTCCATCATATGAATTTGAGTTTGAAAATCCATTTACAACTAATAGTTTGTCTATTGTTTAGTAATGTTATTAACGTTGAAGTCTTGTTCTTGTATAGTGAATGTAATTCAAATTCTTGATAACTACTTTCCAATTGGTTGCATTAGGTCCAATTAAAGCTTTTTCATATGTGGTTCACTCCCAATTAAAAGCTTGTGTAATGAATGCCTTTGGATGTCTAAGTTTTTTGGATACATGTGGGAGGTTTCTTACCTTCAATCTTTTTTATCAATCTATTTGGCTCAATGATTTCCATATTTAGCTATTGATGGGTGATTTTCATGTTTTTGTTCTGATGTTTATCAGAACACATGTTTCTTCTACATGAGATGAGTTGGGATGAATGATGCACGATTTTTCAAAAAAATTCACTAAATCCAAATTCCCATGTGGCATTATCAACTTTATATTTGATATGGTTGGCTATTTGTGTTGTGTAATAATGGTTTGTATTAACAAATTTGGAGGAGTTTGAACTATTAAAGGGATTGATGATTGTAAACTTGGATATTGTTTAAAGAAATTAAGATTTATAATATTAATTCATTTATATATGTTTTATTTTATTCATTTGAATGCTTAGAACCTAAAATAAAGATTATTTCTTCAAATACCACATCACTAAATATAATGATGGTTTTTTTTGAAAGTTTTAGTAATCTATAAGCTTTACATTCCTTGCTATACTTTTAAAATATATATTTAATAGTACGAGGATTTAATTTTCTTTTTAGGTCCTTCTACAAAAATGCAAATGTTTTGCATTTGAACATTTTTAAATAAGTCAATTTTTTCCTTATACTAATCCACAATTCTATAAGACTTTTTGTATACCAAATGTTTTTATAGGAGTTTTATTTTGAAAATAGTTTGTTGTCAACAAAACTTCAACCCAATATCATTTGAAAAAACCAAAGTTGTGCAACATAGAAAACACAACTTCCATTAAAGTTCTATTTTTACACTTTGCAACCCCATTTTGTTGAAGAGTGTACATGGAACTGTATATTGTCATTGAATTCCTTCATTTTTGGAAAAATTGATTAAATTCAAAAGATTTATATTCACCTCCATTATTTATTCTTAGAATTTTAATTCCTTTGCCAAGTTGTTTTTCAACCAATTGTTGTATATTTCAAAAATCTCGAACATTTGAAAATTTTGTTTAAAAAGATAAACAATTGTGTATTTGTAAAAATCATCTATAAAAATAACAAAGTATTTTGATCCATTATGAGTTGTTGTAATTTGTATTGGTTCACAAAAAAGAAGAATGAACAATACCAAGTATGTCACTTGTTGGTGTTCCTCTTTCATTAATTGTTTTTTATGTTTTTTACCTAATAAACAAGCTTTATATAGGGATAGTTTCTCTACATCATAGGATTTTAATCTTTTAACCATGTTGTTATGTAGTTGCTTCATTTGATTTTGACTAATATAATCAAGGTGATGGTGTGATAAATCAACATTATTCCATTGAACGATTGTAGGCATGGTTGCTTGTTTATCCATTATTGTCAAAATGCCTACTTTGTAGAGGTCATTCTCAATCACACAATTGGCAATAACAATTCCTTTTACACTTGTTTAAGTATAACCTCCTTTAATATTTAATTTTCCTCCAACTAAATCAAAAAAATTAATGGAAAATAAGTTTTTCATTGAACCAAGGACATGGAATACTTTGGGATTTTTTTTTTTAATCCATTATTTAACATAATAGAAACATCTCCACAACCACAAATTTGATGTGTAGTATCATTTGCTAGATAGACCACTTGACCTATGTTTAAAGTTTGATAAGAAATTAATGTGTCCTTATCATGAGCCATATGTTGAGTAGCACTAATGTCTAGACACAAAGTTGGATCTTTTCCATTCTTAGTGATTAAAGCTACAACATACAAATTGTCACTCCCAATTGCTACATTGTTTTGTTTTGTTGTAGATTCTACAACTTTTACAAGTATTATTTTCTCACAATTCTTAAAAGATGTTCGAACCTTCTGCAATAGAAAGATTTCAATTTCTTGATTTTGAATGAATTTCTTCCATCACGTTTTGTATTGTCAAAAATTGATTTCTTCTTAATGTAATTTCTAAGCTTTTTGTTCATAAACAATGTCTTAAACGAATCTATTGATGATGCAAGAGACTTCATCATCGTTTCTTCTTGAAGCAAATTTGTGATTAACGAACCCAAAGTAATGTTGTGTTGTATTTTCAAAGACACAATGAAGATCCTATACAACATATGCATATATAAGTACTTCACATTTTAAAGACGACACTATTTTTTCATCATTTACAAGTGAGCCAACTTCAAAAAGTTGATAAACCAAACTTTTAAACATGTGTATGTGTTTTGTTACAATTTCACATCCTTTCATTTTTGATCTATGTCATTGATCTTTTAAATACATGTGTGTTACTGCATCTTGTGCTTCAAAAAATCTACATAATTGTTTCCAATCTAAATTGAAAAAGTCATAGGTTTGTACATGAAATACAATGTTATTATCTAAACATGTATTAATAATTGGAAAAACAAAGGCATCTTTGTCCTCCTAATCATAAATATTACTTGTTCTTGTGGCAAGTAATGGTTGTGCATCAACTATAAATGCATGTTTGACCTTAATCCCATCAACTATTGTCATAAACCTCTCCAATTTAAATTAAAAAAATAATCTATGTTTCCATACATTAAATTATGTCCCATCAAATTTTGGGATATTACTAATATTTATTTTGTGTGATGTAACCATGATTATTCAACTCACATAATTTAGAATGAATATATGTACATTAATTTTGCAATTGTGATCCATTTTGAATGGAATAATTTTACAATAACTAAAATGTAATTGCCATATATTTAAAGTAAACAATTAGGTTTTTATACTTTGGAACCATTTTGGAATCTTAGGACTATACTTTTTGAACATAAACGATGATTTTTATCAAAGCATGAAATTTTTTATTAGAACATAAACTTTCCTCCCAACTATAGAAAAAACACACATATTGTGTTGCTTTTCACTACTGAACTTTTATATCTTAGGTGACGTATAACTACCACTACAATTTATGAAGTAAAAAGTATCATTTTCATAAATTAAGTATTGCATTTGGGGGTGCAATTATGCAAACAAGAGTTAAAGCAGTTTAACCATTGTTTAATTTTTGTTTTTAAAACCAAATTAAAAAAATAATTTTAACTTGAAAATAAGTTAAAAGTTTTGCACATGACCAAATTTAATATTTATTCTAGAAATGTTTGAAATATGAAATTATTTCATTAACATTTGGACCTTCAAAAGTAGTGTAAAAGGACTTATAACCATTATTTTTAAGCAGTAAAAATACTTGTAAATGGACTTGGAAAACTTTGAAAATGGTATATTTCTAACAAAATTTTAACACAAACCTTAACAAAATAGTATTGTGAGAAATTTTGAAAGATTAAAAACAAAATTGAAGACTTTTTTCAAAAATATTTCAAAAATATTCCAAAAAAGTAATCACCTAAGGGGGCACCAATGGTTCCTACTAGCCCATTTACACCCTTGTTACAATTAATGCATGTTTCTGTCTAGCCATGAAAGCATTTTCCAAAGATTGAAAATAAAAACCTTGCTCTTAATATCCATTGCAATTTTCTTTTTGATCTTTGTGGGATAAGAAAATTCAATGAATTATCATATTATTAAAAAATAGGTCTAAAACTAAATTCCTTAGTTTAATTTGTGAAATCTATGCCTTGTCAATTTTTTTGACATTACACATAACATAAGGTAATATATGATAACGACATACACGATTTAAGATGATAAAATTACAAGCATACATTATTCATTTTGTTATTTCCTAATCTTAAATCGCATGGAAAATTTGACTTATTGGTTTCTGCTTTGTGTTGTTAGACATTATTAATGATGATTTCACTTTTTATTATGTTCCCATATGATTATCAATAATTCATCATTATTTATTTCAAATTTCAATTGAATCTCAATTAATATAAATATCATGGACATGAAAAAACACATGTTAATTTGCCTTTTCATATTTGTGTTGGTGGGTATAAAAAAGGGTGAAATAGATATAAAGATATGATACAATTATTAGGAAAGTAGTGAGATAATTATAAGAATAGGAGATAGTTGTTAGGAAATGAGTGAAATAGTTGTAAGGATAAGAGATAGTTATTAGGGAAAAAATGAAGTAGTTAGGCTTGGAAATGAGATAGTTACACTTGGAACAACCATATGAAAGATGATACAAAATCAATAAGAACCTTACAAAAGATTATGAAAAGCCACCCATATACCGGTTCCTTGAAATTCTCGTCACTAGAATCAAGAAAAATAAAAATCCATTACTTAGTTTTAACATTTTAGCTACTACTTTGTAATGATTACGGTGAGCTTAATGTTTTTTTTTTTCAATTTTCTCATGTTGCTTCAAAAGTTGTGATTGGCCAAAAGAGGATTTATCCAAATCTGGCTATAAGACAAATAAAGAAATAGAAAATCTAAGAATTTTATTAAATACTGGCAAACCACTAAAACCTACTACTTAAATATGGCAATTTAAGAAAAAGAAAGCTAGAAATATGCCCAAATCCTCCAAAAAAACTTAACCATTTCATAACTTTCTTTCTCAAAATTTGATAATTTTTTGGGAAATTTTCCCAAAAGTTCCCTTGACCATGTTGCTTGGGACTTTTTTTTAATAGTAAAATTATGAATGTGTGCCCAAAAAAAAATCATTAGGTGAATTATGTTTTTGTTACTTTTGTTTTGTTCAACAATGTTTCTGCATTGTTGTTATTATTTTTGCACTATTCCAAGTTTAGAGTAACATGGCCTAGAAAATTTGGGGGGGGAGGCGGCATGCACAACATAAATCAACTTACTTATACACTCTTGGAACATGTTATTTTGACTTCAACAATATCACTGCATACATTACACATACATACATTAGAAAGGAAAAATGAAGTTTACACTTTTAAATTGCTATATATATTTTGCTTTTATTGATGAATCATCCATCGATAATGTAATAATGTAATAATGCAATGTGATATTCATCCCTAATCAATAACTATAGGTAATTCCCTAATCCATGTAAACAAGGTCCAAATGGTTCTTTACAAATCAATCACACAAGAGTGCCTTCAAATCTCCACAACAACAATTTGAAGGTAAAACATAACAATGAGAGTAATCATACATTACCTTATGAGAATCACTCACAAAATGTCCAACCCATCTGAACCTTCTTCATCACTGACAAGCTGCCATGACTACCCACTGAGTTCATCGGCTCACGACAATGGGTGCAGATCAGTATACGATAATTTGCCCAAAATTTTGAACAAACTGACATATGAAAATCATATGCAATCCTTAGTTGTCTCAGTCGCATTTCCAGAAGCAACAGGAAGACTCAGCCATGATGTTGGCTGAAAATCAAAGAGACAACTTTGTTTGTGAAGACAGAAGCAGTTCAGGTACCTTGGCATTGTATAATGTGTGACATCTCCAAAAGACCATTGGTTTGCAAGACATGGATTGGTTTGCAAGACAATGGATTTATTGGAAATGCGCCTTCAATTGAAGCAACAGTGAGAAATAATTGACTGGCAACATGAGCTCTGATTGCAAAGAGAGCTGCTAGTGGCAGCCCTTGTTGAAACTGATTTACCCAACTCAATATGTTCCGTTATGATCCTGGATACAAGAGAACTTCCCTGAGTCTCTAAAACTATACCATAGCTGTGCTCCTTGGCTTTGTTGTAACACCGAAATTCCTGTACCTAAATTCATAACAGTTTAACTCATCAGAATTCAGCTATGTATTGAAATTCATGTTCAAGAGAGACTAGGTTGTGGGTATGCACAGGATAGGATTCAAATTGGCACCTATTGGATAAATTTATGTCCTTCATTTTGCAAGTCTAGCCATTTTGCTGCTGCCAGCATTCCTGAATTGGCATTACATGTACACTCAAAAACTAGATGAGTACCTAAACTTTGCAAATGTCTCTAATAGTAGTAACCTTCTTTGCTTTTGCAAGTGAGAATTTTGTCTTCTTCATATGCAGCTTGTGCCCAATGAAGCCATCGCAACATAAGATCCTCCAATTCACCTCTACAGGACTCCAAAAACAGAGAGTTCACATTGTTGATCAGTATGCAGAAACAAAGGCCAATGAGCTCAATAATTAACTCACCACCATGATTGAGGGAATCACATGTAAAATGGCTGCTCATGATTTAGGAATATGAATTTGATGAAAGGAAATGGGCAAGAGAGAAACTAGCTCCTGAATATAGCAATAATGTGCCATTTTGTGAAGAAATTGTGGTGTTTATTATTATTTTATAACTATTACTTGCCAAAAATTTCAAAATTATAAAACCAAGTGCCGAATTTAAGATTTAAGATTTAATTAATTATTCAGCAATTTGTTGCCAAATCCGTATTATATACAAGTGGATTGGTAACAAGTGAAATCTCAATATTGAAACTAATCAATAGAGCTCAGTACCATCATTTGTTTATTTAATTTAATTTAATTTAATTTAATTTTTGTGGCAAAATTTTAACACGTGGTGACCAATTAAAAAAAGGTGGCTGGGACAAAAAATCCGGCAACTTTGCCATATTTCAAGGAAAAATTAGGATGAAATCAGTTTTGGGTGGGTATATCTTTTACCCAGATATACCCACTCGGGTATGGGTAGGGCATATCCCTTACCTTAACTTATTTTCTTACAAGTAATATACCTTTAATGAAACACAAACATAAAATATATGCATCTGAAATAATTATATCCTATTGATACCATTGGGTATATGTAAGATATACTCACACAATTAGGGTAATTAAAAAAAGAATAAATTCCATTGTATTTTAAAATTGTCCTAATAATTTCAAAGTGTGAACAAATTTTATTCTTACTAAATAAGTTAAAAGTACATACCCGTTCTCTTACCCAAACCTTGGGTATATGGTGAGGTTTACTCGCACCCTAGCCATCCACCAAAATTTATAATGTTTTATAACCAGAACCTAACCTGATGGGAAAAATGAGTCTTAATATACCCTTGCTTTAGGATATATCAAACAAATATACCCACACAACACTGGTTGAACTCACCATGTTTAGACTATCGGTTCTTACAAATTGTGAAACACATTTTGAGGTTTCAATTTTTTTTTTACTTTTCTCTCTGACCTATAGCCAAATTTGGCTAAGCCCTCTTGTGGAGGGTTACCAGTCCACCTACCTTATGAAATTGAAAAAAAAAAAAAAAAAAAAAAATTTTTTTGTTTAAGGGTGTTTTTTTTTGAAAAAAAAAAAAAAAAAAGAGGAGAAAAAAAAAATATTTTTTGTGAAGGTG
>Ga0116231_10005043_pt1 | contig 26305 bp, 20 predicted proteins | sample S1TSphgellanicum_2_FD_89695 | JGI IMG/M metagenome (GOLD analysis project Ga0116231, IMG submission 89695) | Host-associated microbial communities from peat moss isolated from Minnesota, USA - S1T2_Fd - Sphagnum magellanicum MG | ecosystem: Host-associated > Plants > Peat moss > Unclassified... | reverse complement strand
TGTGTGTGTTCAAAGTGAGTCCGAGTTCACCCGTGGCTTGTCCCAACACCAAAAAGGTTCCATGATGAGTTCTAAAGGGGAAGGTGATGGTTTCCTCAAGGTCCAGGCCGTGGCTCTTCCTAGCACCAAAGGTGCTCCAACTTTGGACTAACCACTTGGAGTGGTTGATGGAGGGTCCGTGTGAGTGAGTCAAGCTTGTCCACTCTTCCTAGTCCCATCCCGGAGCTCCAACCCGCCCCTCTACCCCTCAAAGGGTTGTGAGCTAAGGAGTGTGCTCCGACTCCTCCTTATTCCGCTGCTTTCTACTTGGGCTCACATTTGAGTCCCTTGAGGAGTTGGGAGTGCGTCATAAGGTGTGACTTGGATGTTCAACCTATATATTTTTTGTTGTTCTTAAAATCTTTTATTGTGGTGAACAACCTGGTGGCCACTACATTACAAAAAATCATGGTTTTCAAAAGGTTCAACTTGACTAAAGTGTCCACAATGATCAAAAGGATGTTCACTTTGATTAAAGGGCATGGGTCATGAAAGACACATGGTTTTTTTGCTTGGTGTTTTTGACTAAAATGATCATTTTGACCAAGTGTTAAATTATACATATAATCAAGAAGGAATTTTTAAAAAATAATCCATCAAGATGCCCATGGCCCAGTCAAATCGGCCATACTAAGTGACCATGTTTAGTCAAATTGGTCATATTAATTTGGTTAGTTAACTTACTTGTTGTGCCTATTAAGGTACTTACCTACCCACCTATAGTTACCTACCTATGTCCTACCTACCTACCTACTTACCTACAGTTACCTACCTATGTCCTACCTACCTACTTATTTACCATCTACTTACCTATGTCCTACCTACCTACTATTATTTACCTATTTATCTACCTATTTACCTATATTCTATTTATCTATTTATGTATTTACTATTTATTTACATACCTACTTATAATTCACATAAGTAGGTATGAACATTTAAAAACATAGGTAGGTAGGCATGTGTACCTACCTATTTACTAAGTTAGGTACCTACTAACTCACTCATGAAAAAATTGAGGTTCAAATTTTGTTATACACATTAACAAAAAAAATCATCGATACATGTTAAATCTATTTGTTATCATATTGTTTTATAAAGTGATGAGGTGGTTTGATGGCCAAGACATTGGTGTGGAACCAAGGAGACCAAGGTTTATTCTTTTTTATCAACATATATTATGTGGAATATGTATATTCATATATATACCTTGTACATGTGTGTAAATGTATAGTACTTAAGTTGGTTGTGAATATTTAGGTGGGAAGCCATGGTGGGTAGGTAGGTCATGGGTGAATGGGTAATTAAGTACTTACTATTTATTTATTATTTATATTTTTATATTTACAAATTGAGCTATTTTATAATTAATTGTTTTGGCTACCCAAATTTTTGTCCAATTTGATTAGTCAAAAAAACCATTTTATGGTCAATAAAAAAACCATAAGTCAAGTTGAATATGTGCAAGTTCATTTGTGCAGTATGATTAAGTGGTCAAATTGACTAAATGTCAAAATAATTGATTCTTTATTTTATTTTTTAATAAAATAAACCATGATTTCTTGTAGTGCTAGGTCATATTTGTAATTGAAAGTCTCATTGTTTGCACGGTGTAAATCATGTGTTGGTATTTTTGAAGTTTTGTGAAGTCCAAAATTAATTAAATATGTCTTAAAATTAGACCCATACCCAAACGCTCGAAGTTTTAACTCCAAACATTCAAAGTTGTAACTCAATATGTGCCTTGCTTTTATGATCACTTGTTATTCAATGAATTCATATACTTCATACCCCATTACCAAACACCATTGCATTTGAAACCTTTTTTGATTTTTTAATGAATGATACCCTTTCACACTCATTAACAAACACAAATATAAAATTATGTTTGAAAGTTTTCTCTAAACCAAAGATATTTTTTGCAAACTGATTGTTTAGTTATAGGCATTGTTTTGAACACTCAAAGATAGGGGTTACTAGCTACGCCTTGTGCCATGGGGCTGTTTGGTGGTAGGCTCGTGTTTGGTAATGGCGCTTACCTAGCTGCTTCTACTTCTTGAGTTTCTGCAATTTTGACTGCATGACAATTAATAACAATTCATGGAATTGGAGTGCTAAATCCTAAAGGTAGGGGTTGTCTCTTCAAATAGTTTTAAAACAAACTGCAGTTCAAGTTGAACAAATTTCCATGAGAGGGTAGAATAAGGAATGAGTCCATCCCAACTAACTTCTCTGTGGCAAAAATACAGATCAAGTTCACCTAATCTCCATGGCAAAAGTACAAATTGGGTTTCACCTAATCTCTATGACATAGCCAGATTAAGCTTTACAAAAATTTACAAAAGAAAAGCTTTTCAAAATCTCCATGACAAAACCGGATACACTTGACAAATGTTCAGATACAAGCCAAGAGGAGTAACAAGGGGTGTGTCACACTGTGGCCTTGCCATTTACATTAAAAAGTATCTTAAGGCAAAAGAAGAATCATGGAAATTCAAATATTTCACCGTGCAAAAATATAACCTTCCCAAAAATCCTCTAAAAGAAAACCAAAATGCTTCAAGATACTGTAACTCTATAACTAATCTCAAGTTTCAACACAAGCCAAAATATAATGTTTCAAAAATGCTCATATAAAAATAGACCTACTACCTAGGGGCCAAAATCCATTAAGCTACTATACTCTATAATGAATCTAAAACACAATATCCTTGCCTTGGTAGGCAAGGCCAACAAAGAAGCCAAGTCAAATCACAAAAGACAAACGTAAATCCCAGCTGTATTCATTGCCACCTTGACATGCTCTGCCATATGGCTGCTTCTTCTGCTGCCACTCTCCAGCACCTCAATACTTCCCTTTTTGTTTGTGCATTTTTATATGTTGTAAACGTTCCTACAATCGACTCCTGGAGGTTGAAGAATTAGAATTGATGAACTGTAATTTCTGGCTAAAAAAAGGTCAGCAATTGCAATTCCATCTTCTTTCCTATGGAATCCGAAATGGCCATTAGCCTGGTGAGGAGTTACAAGACTGGGTTTTTACTTGTAACCATTTTTAAGGAGATCCTTCAGTTTTGTGCATCCCCTTGACGCACGAGACGCTTGAGATCTTGGCGAAAGACTTTCATGAAAATGTCAACTTCAGGCTTCCGTTTTTAGGCAAGCTTTTACTGATCACCTCTCATCTTATGTTCATTAGATGTTCATTAGTGCGGTGCTATATTAGGAACACCTGTGGGGAACACTTTGAGAACTTTGGGAACATCATGGAGAACCCTTTGGGAACCTATGGAGCATCATTGGGAACAGGGTTGGCAACATGATGAGAACACAAGCATGAAAGAACCCCCCCTGCCCTAGGAAAAAAGATGAACCCCCTTGGGTGTATGTTGAATTGTCTCATTGGCAACATGCATATTGTATTTATGACTAATGTTCGGCACAAAATAATTCACAAAAGGTCTAGTTGAAAAAAATAAGGAAAGTTTTATTGATACTTGTTGAAATTGTTGAGAGATGAACTCCCAACTTGTGAAAAACTATTTATTGTCCCAAACATTCGGTTATTATTACACAAAAGGTGTAATTTCCATAGTTGTTCCTCATATGTTGAAAATTTGACAAATCAAACTTAAATTGTTTTTCCTCATTTTTAAAAATAATTATAAACTCATCCCTTTTCACCATAAAATGATCCAAGTACTTTTAATTTTTTTCCCCCCATATCCAAAGAGAATACATTGAGTTTTGTATGCATGTTTTATTCTCAAAATTAAAAATATATGCGCATGTCTTTTGGAGATTTATTGGTCACCTTTACCACATTGCCTAGTCTAAACTGTGTCATGTCTTCATATTTTCTCAACTGTGTCATACTTGTGTCTTTAACAATTTGATATGAGATTGGCATGCGTGGAAAACAAATATATATTCATAACAAGCCAAAGTAGCATCTTTCCATCATTTTTAGAACCCTTTGTTTAGATTTAACTTGTGAAAGTGCAATTTTGGTAGTCCTTTGGTTGATAAGATTTGTGAAATGGAAGAGAAATGAAGAAGACCCCAATGTTGGATTTTTTATTAACATGCAAAAACTAGATGTTAATTTAGAATTTAATAAAAAACACTTTCTAATTATAACTAAAATGATTGATTGCCAATGTGATCTCCCAAGAAATCATGTGCACCTTAGTTTGCACAAACTTTTGAGGACTACTGCCTTCTTCTGTAGTTGGGTTGATGATTTTTTGGTATCGTCTAACATACCCCAAAACATATTCAAACTCACAAACCACTTGGAAGCAACCATGACCACTAAGCAAACCTATCCTTGGGCGGTCCAAGGGTAAGTGCATAATAAGATGGATCTAAAAGTGGTAAGAGTTCCCTAATCTAAAAGTCCAATTCTTTGTATTTTTTGAGCCTTGAGAAATATTTTTTAGTTAAATAGTAACAATGCACTGATTCTAATCAATGTATTTTCATTAACATGTTTATCTTTTAGAGTTCATTGATTAAGACACATATGTAAAATCTTAACTCAACTCATGTTTTTTTCATGATGGACCTTTTCATCAAGATAAGTCCATTTTGATAATAAATTATATTGAATTTGAATAAAAAGATTTCAATCTTATTTTCATCATTAGGTTTTCTTAATAAGTCTTTAACAAGTTTTGAAGTCTATGATGCAACCAATCTTGTCCACTCACAAATTGTTGTTGTTACAAACCCAAATTTTTAATTTTAAAAGTCCATTTAACTCTTATAATTTTATGTATTTTTCATGACAATCAATTGCATTATGCACATATTAAAGTCTATAATTTCAAAATAAATTTCATTTAACAATTTTAATATGGCTAAACATTCGAAGTTTGGTGAATGAACTTACCTTGATGGGCAGCAGGCGCCTAAAGAAACACAATGGTATATTCGTATAAAGCTGTTCCGTTTTGGGCCTTGCGTACCAAGTGTTTAGTTTCATTATAGAGTATATAGTAGCTTAAGAGATTTTGGCCCCTACCAGGTAAATGGGTCTATTTTTATATAAGGATTTTTGAAAGATGATATTTTGGCTTGTGTTGAAACTTGAGATTAGTTATAGAGTTACAATATCTCGAAGGATTTTGGGTTTCTTTTAGAGGGATTTTTTGCAAGATCATGTTTTTGCATGGTGAAATTATTTGAGTTTCCATAATGCTTGTTTTGCCTTAAGATAATTTTTTAATGTAAATGGCAAGGCCACAGTGTGACACAACCCTTGTGTTGCAGAGGCAGTGCTTCTGGACAGTGTGGTGCAACACATACACACACATTCTGTAACCTCATCCCATTGAACAGTTCTACCCAGCTCAGACAGTTTGAGAACGGCTGATGAGAGTGAGATCGAGGACTCCGGTTTCTTGGATTGGAATTCGAAGAAAGTATGCAGTAGCTGATGAATCCAGAGCAGGTTTGCGTTGCTGGGGAGAGAGTTTTTGGGTTGTAGAGAAAATTTCGGCAATCTCACACACAAATGGGCTTTTAATAGTAGATGCTGCATCGAGAGTGGTCACGGAGTTAGATCTGCGAAGGTTTCTAGTTCGTGACAAGATTCAAAATTGTCTTAGAGGTTTAAAGAGACCTTGGAAAATTAGACGAGGAATTATAGAGACGATCTCAAGATTCGGAGAGTGGTCCAGGATAATAATTCGAAGCATTGTCTGCGGCCCCGAAATGCTTTGAAAGGATCCAAGTTAATAGCATGCAAGGATTCGAGAGACAAATACCATGTGAGAATGCAATTTGAGGAAGACGGATGGTGAATTGCACACCCATTCCGCCTAGGATTTCTCTTACATGAGCATGTTAGGAAGACTCGGAAGATATATATGTCCCTCCTTTTGACTGAGAATTTGAAGCAACAAGACTGACACAGTAGGGTTGAACGCCAAACGACGCACATACGAAGATACGAGGAGAAAAAAAGGAGGGAGAGCGAAGGAGAGTCGAGGATAGGAAATGAGTTTTCTCGACATAGAATCCGGGGGCTTGCCCCCAGTTCGTCGGCAACAGGACCCCTCACAAGCATTGGCAGCGGGAGTCTTCCAGATCAACACAGCGGTTGCATCTTTCAAGCGCTTGATCGACAGTTTGGGCACTCCCAAAGACACCCCTGCTCTCCGTGATAAGCTGTAAGTGATCAGGCCTTTCAACTCTTGCGTTGTCTTCTTCTTCTTCCTCCTATCTCCTCCCCATTGCACTGATGATTTAAAGGATCGCATCCACCATCTTCAGCCATCTCAGAAAGTATACTGAGGAAACTATATATCTGACTGGTTTTTATTCTGTCCTCATTTCTAGTATTTTGACTTGTCCACATCACCCGTATTTGAAAGTTCTGAATTTTTGAAGCATAAGGATCTGATCTTTGGTGATCTGATACACCAAAGATCTGCTGAATGGCAGGAATTCTGTAGCAGTATGTTCATCTTTTCATGCAATACTGTGTGATGGTATCAACACCTTGACAGGAATGACAGGAAATCCTGTCTTCATCCCTGCATCTGTCATGGAGTTTTGAGAATTGTGCACAGCCATGTCTCTCTGTTGTGTCCTGCACAGAGGTTTCTTTATCCACTCAAGGGAAAAATTGAAGAAGGATTTTGAGGCGTTCTGTAGAAGTCTGTGTGAAATACATTTATAATGCAACTATTTGGTCACTGCAGTCCTTGCGACTCAATACTAGGTATCTATAACACTTGGAGAAGTTGAAACTAGCTGAATTGAGCTCTGCATGAATACGGTTTCTGTTCTGCTTTTGAATTGCAAGTGTTGTCTGCACCTGCAGGCACAAAACCCGTCAGCGCATAGGAAAGTTGGCAAAGGAGACAGCAGCAAAGCTAAAAACAACTAGTAACCATGCCCAAAATGATTCTTCCAGTGTAAGTGCATTCTTCCACACCCAGCAGCTTTGGGCTGAAGCACCATGACCGTGGATGAATTCTTTTTGCAACTACAGCAATAGGAATGTCATGGTCACACCAAGTTGTATTGATTTGAGATGGGCATTGGGTTTCTGAGTTTCAGCCCGAGCAGAAAGTCACTGGTGCAAAGCTTGCAAAGGATTTCCAGGCAGTTCTTGTTGAGTTCCAAAATGCTCAGAAAACTGCGCAAGAACGGGAGAAATACTATGCTCCATTTGTGCCTCAGGCAGTTCTACCTGATAGGTGAGACAGACTTTACATACCTCAAAGTCAGTAAAGACAGTGCTCTTGTATCTTGATACTCACTTTGCAAATCATCTCATAGATCTGTGTTGCACTGGTGCAGTCAAGTCTCAAGTGACCTAAAGTTGCTGCCACAGGAGAATCAAGAGCAGCAAGCGATATTTGCTGAGCAAAAGCGGTAAGTGATTTCCAAAGGTTACTTGTCTTAGAGTCAATAGCTGGAAAACCCCGTGGATTTAACAAGACTCTGGTTCTCCTGGCAGTCCCTTGAAAGCTGGGCTACAATCTTAGTTCCTCCAAATTCTCTGAAGATATAAACTGATCTGTTGCTAAGAACATACTGCTCTTGATTTGGACATCTTGTCCAGATTTCTACATGAGCACAGGCCAGTCTTCCTGGGCTCATCAGCATTTGAGGGCCTCTTAAATGTGCCTGCTACAATATTGACAAAGGTATGGGATTGCTGGACCTGCAACATCCACCAGTTGCAGACCTAACCAACTTTCTAGTCAAATCATGTAGGATCTGCTGATGTTCATGTGAATGGAGGGAGTTATGTACATGTGTACAGACAGGATTTCTTACAATTGGAGAATGAGACAGTGTTCAATGAGGCAGTTATTGAAGAGAGGGAACAAGGAATTCGTGAGATTCACCAGCAAATTGGTGAAGTGAATGAGATTTTCAAAGATTTGGCTGTTCTTGTGCATGAACAAGGCTATATGATAGGTTTGTGTGCCTCTTTTTGTCACCCATACTCCATTCCAGTTGATGAAAGGAAACTTGATATGTTGGCAATGTTGCCAAAATGGTTTTCAGTTTTTCAGGATATTCTCTTTTCTGGCTGGCAATATTTTCTAAAAAGACTGAAAGGCTCCTGCAGCTTCTACAGTGTAATGTTGGCAACAGTGTCCCTTTCTAGTAGTCAATCTGGTGTTTTTGAGAACCTGAACAAATTGTTTTTGTTGGTGCAGATGAAATAGACAAAAATGTGGTTGGTGCAGAAGCAGCTACAGACCAGGCCACCCATCAACTTGCGAAGGCACAAGAGAGTCAAAAGTCAGGATCAAATATTGTAAGCCTCAAGTTACTCCTTGTGTTTCAAAGTGTGGCACATTCTCAATTTGCCAGTTTCAAATAACTCTGATAGTGTTGACCATTTAGCTTGACACCCCCCACAAGGGCAAACCCCAAACTGTGCACCGGAAATAGCAATGCACCCCAGAACCCAGAGTCCCACTTGTTTGATAGGCACTTGTTCCTTTTATATTCAGCTTGTCTACATCTACTGTCGACATATCAAGATTTGAATCTGTGATTTCCACAATGTTGCTTTACTCTGTAATTACTGGGCCATTCAGCGGGTTGATGCTCCTGCATTCGATTCATTGCTTAGTATGCACAGTGTTCCTTGCAGTTAAGGAGCTCTATCAAATTGAGTCACATGTTGTGGTTGATGCAGGCATGCCTCATACTGGTGATAATTGTGGTTGTATTGCTGATCCTTGTCATTACCTTGAAGGTAATTTGATAATCTGATGATGCAGTGCCAGGTCAACATGCTTTTCATCTTGAGCCTAGTATGCACACTTGTTTGTAATGTGATAATGTGATGTAAAAGCAGAGTGTAAATAAGAGCTAGATTTAGGTTCCGATGGCAGCTGGTGGTGTGAACCAATTCAGTTGACAAATTCAATAAATTCAGTGACATCTGTTGTATCTTGTATTCATATTAAATTTGTTTGAAGCAAACTCAAGCATAATGTATGCTAGTACTCCAACCATTGTACTCTATACACAGCAGAAGTGGTTGCTCATTGCTTGGAAAATTTTGAGGTTTTTCCACTAACTGTGCAATGCCTTTGAACTTTGGTTTTGGTCTAAAACTACTCATGGGTATCTGATGAATTTTCTTGTGTGGATTTGTGTCTTACTGCATTTCCTCCTGATAGTAAGTAACACTTGTGCCATTCCCAACAATGTTCCAAAAAATGCTCCACTTGCATACAACAATCTTTAGATATTTGTGAAATTGTTGAAGGGTTCTGCTGAGAGATTAACCAGGAACCACATCAAAGTTCGTATTCCTGAAACTACTAAAGCATTGAAGGCAATAAATTTTCTAACAATGAGCTTTGCTGCAGTCTTAGATTGTTTGGGGTGTGAGCTTTGCTGGACTCTTTCTGTCTCTTGCTCTTTCTGTCTCAAAAAAGAAGAAAAAGAAAAAAGAGGGTTATGCAGAAAGCAATTGTGCCATGGTAGGTTTCAAGGTATGGAGTGAACTGGAAAATGAAATGTAGAGAGTATTGAACTGAAACAAAAGGAGAATGTAAAAATGTACTAGTTTTCTTCTCTGCATTTTCCTCTACTTTTACAAACGACTAATATGTGGTTGAATTCAGCACTCTTTTGAACCAGCCCTTGGAGTGGTTCCAAATGCTGTCAGCACAAAAAAATGGAGCTGAGAGTGACAGCTTGCTTTCTCCTGTTAGTTTTTGGCATAGACTTTGAGTTCTCTCCTTTTTCTAAGCCACTTCCTATTTCTCTTTTGGGCTCTGTCCCTGTGACTTTCAATTCTTCTGTGGTTGTATGATTCTTCCATTCATTCTGGACATTAGGCTGCAGCATAAGCAGGGCTGATTCTCAATGCTCATGGACGTGGTGGTGCCCTGAAATACATTCAGTGTAGGTGGAAGTGGCAAACCTCTCTTTTCAGCTTCTTGTGATTTCCTCTCATTCAAATTGAGGAATGAGATCCTGGCTTCTAGTTCCCTGAATTTAAAGCAGTCCCTGGTTACCATCTTGACAAGCTTATTGTAGGCTTGAATGTCAAGAAATGACATAATTGACAGAGCTGACAGGCAGATTTTGCTTGCAGGATATATCTAACAGTGTGCCATACTGGTTGCAGAGTGTTACTCTAATGGAGATAAAGGGCACTGCCACACCCATTTCATCTGTAACATTCCCATATGCAAGAAAACATTTGGGTAGTTTCTTGTGCTGTACATAGAGCAGGGAAGAAATCCCGCATAAGTTTAGGTTTTTTATCTTGGAGATATCTCTGCTTCTATTTACAAAAGCAAGGGCTGTTTATTTTGGAATTTGCATCACCTGCAAGGTTTTGCAGGTAGCTGCTCACCAAGAGATGATCCTGCAACCTGCATTTAATTCTGTGTCTTCATACTTTTAAGCACCAACCCCCAAGTTCAGAGCTTCAGTAGCAGGGCATGTAGCCAGCAGTTTGCGGCATGGCAGGTGGCAGATGATCTAAAGCAAGGACTTGCAGAAGCTGTCTTCATCCTCCAGGATGGAACCTGTGGCTTCAGCTCTTGAGAACAATGTTCAGGTAATATTAAAAAGCTGACAATAGAATCACCCCTCTGAACTAACTGCAGGTGAGGGCTCCTGTATTTCACTCCTTCTCAATCAGATTTGCTGGTTATATTGGCATTACTTTGCTGATTGATTGATTTGTCTCAGCTCATGGTACATGCAAGAGGAATTTGCAGGTTACGAATTTAGTTGGAATCCTATTACTGTTGGTTGCATCTGGAGAGTTGGGTATGGACCAGGAAGCTGGACGGTGAATTCTTTGAAGGTGTCTCATAAGCTCTGCAAGAGTGGGTAGTGATTCTAATCCCATAATCTTTTCCTAAGAGTAGAATTATATTGTCGGTACTTAATTTGTCTATTCTTTTGGTTTCTGAGTTAGTTTCCACAACATACAGTAATCCATTCAAACACTACAAGAAACTTGTCCTAAACCACTGTGCATTCCACCCAGTTTTGAGTGGATTGCCACAAAACCACTAGGGTGATTGAAGACCTTTGCATAATGGAATGCACTCGGACATGGATTGCTTGGCAACAGTTCCACTCACTTTCCACTCTCATACAATGGTTTCTTAATGGTTTAGTCCAGACTAATAGATGTTCATATGTGTATGGTGGTTTGATGTGTGCTATGTGCCATGTGCTTGGCCAAGCCTAGGCAACCTAGGCTAAATACTCTAGATGACCTAGTAAAAAAATGAACCTTTGAATAAGAACCTAGGTAACCTCGTAAAGCTAGGCAGCTTAGTAATCTAGCATGGTTAAATAGTTTGCAAGCATGAAGACTTAAACCCTTCATCTCCACATTGAAGTTTCAGATCATTATCATTACACCACATCATTTTTATATAAATAATAGTTATCACCATATTATTATAAACATTTCTTTGAATAACCTAACTTAGGTACCCTACCTAAGTTAGCTGACATAACTTAATTTAGGCTTAAACTAGGTTAACCTAAGTCAACTGAAGCTTACTTAGGGGCTTACCTAGGGTCACATATGTTAACTTTGGGTTATGTAGGCTAACCTACTTAGCAGGTTGACTTAGGTGTACATATAGGTGATATGACCTAAGCATATGTAGGTAATTGTTGTTGTTTCATTGACAATTTGCTACTTGCAAGAAATGAAATAGACATAGAGCATATGTTGCACATTCTTGAGGAAGAAGCTTTGGAAGAACAAAGAGGCTTGTCAGATTATAGGAGGGGAAAGAGGTTGCTAGATTTGTACACACTAGGAGGGACATATACAAATCAAATGCAATTTAAAAACCCAATGGTCATAACAACATATCCCCTAGCCAAAAGACTTCAAATGAAATACTTTGCAATTAACTTCAAAAATATCTTGGAAATCATCAATGAAATTTTTGAACATTTATGAGGTTGCCTAGAGTTTTTAGAATTGAATTGTCTTGCAATTACATTCAATGCTTGTAATTTGAATTGTGAACCTGAATTGAAAATGGCCGCAACTATTTTGTGAAGAATTGTCATGCAATTTGAATAATTATAGACCAAAATTGAAAAATGGTAATAGTATTGGATGGTAAACTTGTGTTGAAAAGTGCATGATCATGTTTTATGCAGATTCATTGAAATTTAATAAGTCATTCAAGGTTCCTTCAGGATGATTAGTTGTGTTTACATAGTTGGTTGCTTTGCCTTGTGTGAATCCATCCCCATTATGTGAGTTAGGTGAACAATAGCTTGAACCATGTTGTTTTGTGTAGATTGAATATCGTGGTCTGTCTACTTGAAATATTGCAATTGTTTATGAAGCAATTCCTTCTGCATCTGTGATCTTTACTCTTCAATCACAAGGTTTGTCTCATGTATCTTGTCAATTGAGGCCACAAGCTTGGAGGTACTTCTTTCAGTAGCCTCTACCATGTTCCTTTGAATACATGAAGATCTCCTTTTCACCCCAATGTTACCAAAGGTTGCCTTATTAAAAATGGGCTCGGTGGTTAGATAATCCTCATAAAAGCATCTAAATCTCTAGTCTCCTGATTTGGAAGGTCTTTGGGAAAGATGTCTTCCGAGCTACTTGAAGACTTCCCACTGTGTTATAAAACGTTCTTTAATTCTAGTACCAAGTGGACTTAATGTGCAACTTCTTGGTTGCATTGATATAGTGGTTTGCACCAGTGAAATTTGGTTAATGCATTCAATTGTAATGGCTCTTGGTAATACATATGGATGTCGAGGACCAATATCCATTACATGTTGTAATTCTTTAATTGTTGGGATAGGATTGGCAGGGTTTCCATTTACATCTCACACGAGACCCATCAACCCAAATGAAGGATCATATACATGGTCATCATGGGCCATAGTGTCTTTAACATGAGGGGGGTTTAGCGTTGGACAAGTCTTCATAAACATATCTACCATTTCATATACTTGGCGATTGAAATGCCTCAGTAGATTTGAAGTAATATTTTTTTGTGCCATGAGGTCCCAATATTCAGTTGCATGTCCAGTCCCATACATGTAATCAAAGATTTGATTGTAACCCCCATATATGGAACACCATATATGTCTTTACAAGTTGCATTGTTGTGTCAAAAAAATGAATGTTTAACAACATTGACATTGTTAACAATCTTTCACCACTTAATCACTACTATTTCAAATTGGTCACAAGGATCTATCTTGTCCATGTTCACAAAAATTTCTCTCCACTTGGCTTTAATGAACATAAGAGCTTTTGCTAAATCCCAATTTGGTTGTTTCACCCTTTTGGATTCAAGAGTTTATATTGAATCTGACTGTGATGTAACAACATCATTTGTGACTCTAATTTGTTTGTGGGGTCTATCATGACCTCAACCTCTCACACATGGTACATGCACAAATGGTATAGGGGGTGCACCTACAAGTGTGATTGCACAAATGCATTTGATGCTTTTATTGTGGCTAACAAATTATTTTATGCACATGTTAAAAGGACTGCAGAATCAAAGGGGAAATCAACCCAAAAAAACTTGGAGGGACGAAGTTAATGGGTTCGGCAACATTGTTGATCGCAAAAGAATCCATTGCAACCACATCCATTGTAGTTGGCCATTATAGTTGGTCAAAATATAGTCTATAATATAGCCATTATTGGCCAACTATATTAATGACATCACCATATATAGCTTACCACTAGGGACATTCCACTTAGTTGTTTGTGTGATCTTATAAGGGCACTTCTCTTGTGGTTAACACAAATGAAAGTTATTGAAATTTTTGAAAGGTTGCATAAAAGATTTTTTTGTTTGGAAAAAAAATGTTGAAAATTTTATGTAAAGCCTTGGTTAGAGAACTGCAGTGCAAATCAAATCATCTTTATGGAATGTAATTTGACTTGGACGGATATTGTTATTTTGATTGGGCAACTATGGTTTGACTAAAATATTTCATTTCCTAGGTTTCCTTTTTTTCATTTTTTCTCTTACATGAAACCATCTGGTCATCTCTTTACTCACCCCATCCCACAAGCTAGCCTACTTTGCCCTCATATTATTTGCCATTCTTCTAGGCCCTCTTGTTCCCTCCAGCCCATTTTGACATGAAGAAATTTTTTAGCAGGTCTTTACATCAGGTAAAGCCCTAAGACTACCAAAATAAGAGACTTACCATGGCTCCCACCTTGCACAAAGTCCCTTATTTTGATAATGCCCTGATCATAGTCCCTTTACCTTACACATAAAACTTCATGAAATTGATAAGGTACCATTCAAAGTTATGTGATACAAAAGTTTACAACACACACAAAGAATCATCCCAAATCTATCTATGAAGCAAGGTAGTTTGTTCTGTTTTGTCATGGTGAGATCTCCCAAACTATGACACTTAATGTCATGCTCTTGATATCTTCGGAAAGCTTTTGATGAGCAGGGGTGCACCAACTTGGTTTGAGACCATTTGGCGCTACATTGTGCGAGCTATTGATTATTGAAACATTTTCTCAATGAAAACCAAATAAAATTCAAACTGAAAACTGTATTGGAATTTGGGGCATTCTTGGTGCACTTGGAAAGCTGTCAGCAAGTCAGATTTAATGGAGTTTATTTCACAATTTTCAGAACTAAGGTGTGGAAGATATTGCTTTTTGAGTGGATTTTGTTGCTGAAAATTCAAACAAATTGCAAAAATTGGGTTTGGAAGGAAAAATCAGTTGAGCCCTCAATGTCTTCACACATGGGCCAATGGCACAAGCTACACTAGTTAGTGAAGGAAATTAGATTGGGTTTTTATGGTAATATTGATTGGGTTTCAAAGGAAAGTCATGCATGTCAGTTCCATCATGAATGGAGAGTTAGCATACATATTTGGTATTAGAGAGCAAGCATCTGCCTCACAATTGTGGATCAAAGAAGACAAAGTCTTATGTCATGAATTCTTAGGAGTTCTACCTTCTTGTATGTGTGCCCACACATATATATCCATGTTGCACAGTTATTTGGATTCATAAAGATTCATCACCTCCTATTTTCAAATCAGAGAACCACCAGTTCTTAAAAAAAAATCAGAACCAAAGAACCCATGTGACCAGTTATATTCAAAAGTTGGTAAAGAACTGGCAATTTTACAGGAAGTTAGATGAAGTTTTCATTATTTATAGCTGTGCTCATGTTTTTAGACTTCTTTGATTTTGTAGATCTGTGAACATATGAATCCTATGATCCACCCTGATAACATCTGAGTTTCTGTTTCGATTTCTAGTAGGGTTAAACCCTAAACCCAACACTGATATATGTGTGTGTGAATTGCAAACCCATGTTGCTCAGTGGCTTACACATCATGCAATCTCTCTCATGAAAGTTAATGCAAGAAATCCTACCGTGACTTGACAAGAGTACCGATGGGAGTAAGTATCCATGTAAGGACGAATCAAACTTCATACACAATAGAAGCATTCGAAACTAAGTTAATTATCATGTACAAATCCTTGCCACAATCTTCCCACGAACGCAGAAGATCTGATTCCATCATGTACTGAAAAATGGGCCAGGAGTGGTAGATTTTGCCAAGTGCACCCCTCACTGGATGATCCCAATGCCCATGGTATTGAAAGTTGGAGAAGTTGAATAGGCACTACTCCCTATTCCCCCTGTAGCCTGAGTAGGCATTTGTAGTTTTAATGTACACTAGTGTGGCCTGTGCCGTTGGCCCAAGTGTTACCACAAACTCAACTGATTTTTCCTTCCAAAACCTGGTTTTCTGGAAATTATTTGAATTTTCAGCGGCAAAAATCAATTAAAATTTAATATCCCCCATGTTCTGAATCTAAATCTTACCAAATAAATTCCATTCAATCCTGCTCATCAAGATCTTTCCAATAACAACAAAGGCACATTCCAATTCCTTCGAAATTTTCAGCTATGATTTAATTTAATTTTCAGTGACGAAATCATTCAATATCCAAGAACTTTTGCGCTGCAAGTCCAAACATCGTGGAACCAAGCCCATGCACCCCTCCTCACCGAGAGCTTTCCAAAGATATCAATTATACCAAATCCATAATCGAGGTGGCAACATAGATTGGATCTTAAGAAAAAGCACTAGGTCAAATGTTTATTAGAAAAATGTGTTATGGTTCACCAACTAGCTGAAAGGGAGGCCAGTGGATCCGACTTTGAAATTCGTGTCTCCTGAGTTTCTTGAAGTTGTGCCATGACAGGTTTCTCTGGTGCTTTGAATCATCCTTTGTATTATCCAGATATCCTATTTACCAGACTTTGTTTCGCAGCTGACAATTTCTCTTTGATGATATCAAACTTCCACTGGGAGTTCAAGCTCACAGGTGGGAGTATTTCTTTGTTGTGATCATGGAAAAGACAGACCACAGACCACAGACCCAAGTTCCATGCAATGTGCATCTATGTTTTTATGGGTCATTGTGCTTCACATACTGCCAACAAACTGTAATTGAAGGACCCACAAAATTTCTGCCTGAAGACTTGGTCACCACCTGGTTTTGTTAACTTTAAAAATCTCTAACATCATTTTTTTAATTCTCTTGACCTATAATCAAGCTGTTGTGGTTTCAAGGTTCTCATATTGAAGGGGGTTAGGGGTTTCTAGTTAGGTTTCAAGGGCTTAGGATCCTGTGCATGTGTGGATTTAGGGGCCCTCTAACCAGATTAACCTCCTTTTTCCCATGAGCTGCTCACCCCCAAGCCACCTGCAAATGTAGATGATATGATTTGACAATACATCAACCAACCTGCTTGTAGGTCCTAGCTTGATTTAGCCTAACCTTCCAGCCCAGGCAGGTGCACTCCCAGGCAAATGAACTCCTGTACTTGAGACCATGAATTACAAATGCAACACAACTCCTTTCTGCCATGAAGATTCTCACACAAACATTGCCAAATAGAAGAAACACTTTCACTTGCAAATACGCACAACACTCTACAAGCTCTTGGGCTCCACAAAAGAAAGACTTTGCATTAGAAAGAGAGAGACTGTATATCTCAAGGCAATGCTCTAAAAACCTCTAAAGGGGTCTCTACTCAGTTAGATTAAATACTCGTTTCAAAAAGCAAAATTAAGTGAACGGTAAGTACTAAATTGGAACATGTGGAACTTTAAAGTGGTGGAAAATGGGTGCATAAACTCAGGTGAAGTAGGTGGGCTTGTAGTGACTAATGAGGTCTCCAAGGATTTTATGGGGGCCTACAGCCCACAGAAAAAGGGAGGTTCCAGGGGTAATGGGAGGCATGCATGGAAAGTATCCAAGCCGCTTTCCAATGAGGCAGATTAAACAAGAAAAATCTTCAACTGTTCTAGTGACCCAGATCTGGCTGAATGATATGTGCTGCCCTGGGCGCCCTTGGGAGAGGTCCTTTACATCTGGCCAGGTGGTTGTTATTTTTTCTTTTGCTTCTTCTGCAATCCTAAACCCTAATCCCCATTTGCTCCCAAAAAAAGAAAAAAAACCTTCAATTGCAGTTTAAGATCATTTTCATTCCTCTCTGTATCCAAAGTACATTCTATGCGCTGGGCTGCAGCAACATTTTGGGTGTCATGTCCACCATAAAGAAACTAACATGATGAAATTCTGCAATTTGTACATCCTCAAATATGCTGTGAAGTTTTAAACACGAGTTAAAAGGCTGCTAATTGTCTTCACATGCATATGTTTGAAAGTTGTAATATTAACTTCATGATATTTCCAAACTGAAAAGAGGAAGTTGCAACATCTGGATTCTGGAGCTTCAAATCATCTTCTGCAATTTATTTTTTTGACAAGGTGCCACCCATTTCCATATGATGGCCGGCCTCACATGATGAACTTCTAAACGTAAATTTAAAAATGCATATATTATTTGAAACGCACACAGTTCAAAGTTGTACTATTTAGCTTCAGATACTTCCAAAAAGTATATGATGCAAGGTGCAGCAATGAGAGCTCAAAACATATTTTCAAACACATTTCTTCATTATTTTAGCATAAGACGCCCCAGCTCCAACATGCAATATGTTATATTTCTATAACCCTTTAGTTTGTCTATAACCCTTTTTAACCATTTGCCTTTTCTTTCTTAATTTCATTAGCTTTGGAAATTGTCCAGTTTCTTGTCTTTCAACATATGACCATAAATCTGTTAGCAGCTAATCATGGGCTAAGCTATTCTCAACTTTATAACTATCCTATAATCCTCTATAAACGCTTTCATTCTAATGTTTTATGAGTATTTAGATTCCAGTTCATTTTGCAATGATGATCGTCCTCCTCATTATGATTGACCTCCCTTGAATAAGCACTCAAATTATGATGGGCATATCAAAAGCTGCATTGACACTTACATGATGATAAAGAGGGTTTTCAGAGCTTCACTAGCAAGATGTGCATTGTGTTTGCAATGATGAATAAAACTTTACCCTCTTCTCATACGGTCAGGTAGGATTGAAACCATTTTTGACAAAAGTAATGGTGAATCTACTAGTGTTGGTTGAATTGGGATCTTTGAAGAGGAATCAACAAGTCTAGGTTTAGTGTTTATTCTAAAATGGACAACTTGTTGGTTTTGGGTTTAGGGAATATTTTTTAAAACTAAAACTTGTTGATTCCAAGGTTGGGTCGATTTTTTTAGATTGTTGGTTCTTCAAATTCACAATTCTACGATATATGAGGCTTTTTTATTTCAGTTTAAAGATGGGACCAGTTTTAGACCTTTATTTTGGATGATTTTGGTTTTAAGTTTCGTGTTGTCTGGGTTTTAAGTCTCTAGCTAGTGGTTTGCATGCAAATCACATATCAATTTGTAGACAAAAATATATTCTCATGTCAACTAGCCATCACAACTATAACATCATCAATATGAAATGTAAGGAGTAACAAGTGCTATTAGAGACCAATGTTTTCAATTCTTTTTTGTGAAGGTTATGAAACTTGGTAAATTTTTTTTAAGATATTGAGAGAAATGCAAAAGCAATTTTTGGTAAAGAATTTTCTCAAATCATATTTTCTTCAAGAGAACATCACCTTTATAGTCTCATTCTCCTCTAAATTACTGAATTCCAAAAAAGGAGTTGGGATATGATCTTCAAGGTAAAACTCATAGGAAATGAGAAGTGAGGAAACAAACTCACAAGAAAAGAGTGTTGGATGAGCAATTTTTTTCGCAATTTTCTAAATCTTATACTTACATAAGACCCTTTTAAAGAACTAATAATTCACACGGGGTTGCCCTCATGATGCAAATATGTAGTTAGCACTAAGAAAGAGCCAAAGTTAACTTGTCATACATGATTTTACCCAATTTGTGATCAACCAATTATTATCATAGAGGTTTCCATAAACAAGGTCAATGAAATGTTCATAATAATTATGGATCCACAACTTGTCTAGGGTTTTCAAGCCCACCAAGTAAATCCCTTCTTCCCTCCTTGCAGTTCATTTTGTGTCTTCGAAAAAATTGTAGGAATTTTTTACTCCTACCAAACACCATTTGCTATTATGTTTTTACTATGGGTAAAAGTTATAACTAGATAGCCTGTGTGCCATTTTATAGTTTTGGCCTTAATATGGTTCTAAAGATGTGTTAGTTCAAGTTATTACAAATTGAGCAATTGCACAAGTTCATTGTGCAAGAAATGCAATCTTAATTGTGTAATGACATTAATCAATATAAAATTGGATCTCCTTGCTATTGGGAATTAATAGTTGTCACATGTTTTGTTCTATGCCAACCAACATTTTAAGTATGCACTTGATTGATATATGGCAAAAGACTTCAACTAGATTACTATTAATAAAATGATTTGAGCATTTTGGTAAATCAAAGTGATCAATTATAATTTGTTTACTATTGTGAAACTAAGCTTTTGTATTTTGAAGCCATTACAAAGAAGGACAAATTGTCAAGAACCATATTTTGTGTTTTTTTGGCCTCCATGGTTTTTCTATCTAATAGGTTGTGCAAGAAAGTTTTTGGTTTAAATCAATACATGCAACTCAATATTATATTCATTAATGAGTTTTCCATAAAATTTGTAATTTTTGACCTCAGCCTTGGGTTCATGACCAAGGTTGGGGCATTAGAGAACATGTGGGCTAGGAAAATGTTTTTGGATTCAAGCACATCCCACAAGTATGTGAAAGTGTAAAGGACGTGAATCGCTAACACTCCTAAGTGTGAATCATTTTGAGGTTTGGAATTTTGAAATGCTCTAAATCTTTGAAATGAAAATGTAAATAGTCAATGTGGTCTGAACATTGGGTCTCAACTATACCATTGCACGATTCTTGAAGTGTATATATTGAAAGTGATGTGCTTGCATTCTCCATTTGGAATTGTGACTTAAAAGTTAAATGTGCAAAAAAATGGTTAAGTGATCAACAATTTGATTCTTAACCACTAAGATTTAGGAAATAAGGGTCAAATGACTTTCAAATTAAACATGCAATACCACATTGGAAAAATGTCCTTATGAAGATCTTCAATTAGAGTTCATATCTGGAAATTCTGAGCTTGCATATGAAGTTACAAAATCTTACCCAATTTAATGTAGCCCTCCCCACCAATCATAATATATATTTTAGGGTGGAGAATGATGTCTCTTCTCAAAGTCTAGGCCATGTGAATCAATTCAATTTGGATTGTTCATGATCAGATCTTAATAACATTTGGCTCTAACTTGTGTTAACCAATTATTGTGTGGTTTGTGCAAGTTTAATTTGTTCATGAGCTTGCACTATCACCCTCATTTTAGTTTTATTTTGAAGCTCTCACATGCCCCTTTAACTCTTTAAGTGTGAAGCTAAGAGTTGCATGTTGGGTTACATTCTATTGTAATTTTTAAAATTAACAATGTACTTATCACAATACCACTTAACAAGCCCATGGGCATGTCCATGGGCAAACTTGTGTTTCCTTGTAGGTTGAAATTACAAAATAATGAACCACACCCACCTTTTTAGTGCTTTGTTTTGAGCTAGTCAAAATGATGTGGTAGAATTGGATTAGTTATTCAAAAAGAATATTTTTAATATCATGATTTATAAATCAATCAAAAAACATTTATAACCCAATTTTTTTTTTATGTCATATTAATATTTAAGTGTATAAGTTATTCATATTGTTATGATTATATATCATTATCAAGGCATTTCAAGTCATTTAAAAAATGAAAAGAATAATGAATGCATTAGTTATAATGGGTTACAATTATTTTTGGGTATTCAAACATTAAATTTGTTTCAAACTTATCCAAATGTTTTCATAATATTACACAAACATATTTCATTATATCAATACACCAAATACTTTCAACACTTGTTTGATTTATCACTTAAAGATGTGAAAAACTAAACAATGGTTAAACTTTTCATGGGTCATTATATTGTGATTCCACCCATAAGGTCCTTTCACCCCATGTTATGGCAATCGATTTCTTTGTGGTTAGATTAGTTCATTAAAATGGGCTCATTAAATAATAGAATGTAATTTTGGGTTACTTTCTAACCCATTATGCACTTCATTTAACCTCAAGGTTTGAAGGAAATTATTTTTCTTGTGGGCACAAAAATACACATAATGGTTATTTTGCAAATAATTCATTATTTGAAACTATACTTATTTCTAATGACAAGATATTGGAGTTGGTATAGTTGGGGTTTTTGCATACTCCGTTATTTGGTGTACAACTTGACAAACATCCACATAATTTAAACATTTTCATACATCAAATTCAAGAGTTGTGTCCTCCCAAAAAACATCAACATATTTAAGTTTTTGTGACAAATCTTTTTCACAAGTTAAAAGCTTGGGCTCCATGTTGCTATGCACTACTAGTGACAATAAACTTCTATACATATTTGGTATTGTGATTATGATAACAAAATTACAATAAACAAAAAAAACAAAGAAAGATTTCTCGAATTCTTCAAAATGAAATATGTTTTCATCTCTTACATTATGCAAGTAAAAATGAAAAGAAAGACCATGAATGTTGTCAAAAAATTATATATATATATATAGCAAGCTTCCAATAGAAAGAAAATAAAAAGATTTCAAAAGATGCATGCAACAAAATTTAAAAAAAAAATAAAAATCCAAAAGGTTGCAACCATAAAAGAAATCATTATATAAAATGTCATTCTAGGTAGTTATATAATAGATTTTGATTTATAATAATTCATTTTAGCATATTATGGGAAGGAACATGGTAAGATGAAATACTAAAGGAGCTTATTTTCCTCCTAGCTAAACCATTTTCAATGAAAATTCATCATCACTGGAATTTATCTCAACAGTATATATTTTTGATGTGTGTTCATACTAATACTTGTTTTTGTAGATTTTTCATTTTGTAGAATAAAAAAAATTCATTGATCAAACACATTTTACATTGAAATTTTTTCTCAAAAAGATTCATAAAATAACAAAAATTGAGTTAGGAAAACCATTGGTTCACAATTGTTCATGTTCGTTTTAAAAAAATAAAATCAAGTTGGATTTATTTTGAACATAAAAAATCTTCCTATGAAAAGTATTCCAATAACTATTACAAAAATTTTGAATTATAAAGTTCTAAAACCAAAAAAATCTTGAACTATTTTTTCTTTCAAACTATAATAAATCATAGGTCATTTTGTAAGTTGAAAAATTGTGCATAAACATTTTGAGGTTGATTTTTAACATTCAAATTTGATATCATTTTGGTTTAGCAACTTCATAAGGTTTAGGTTTTTTGATATCATTTGAAGTGAATTTTAGCAAGGACATTTAAGTCAAATTCATTTTTGAAATAAATAAATTGGTTGGGCAAGAGATCCTTTTCATAGTCTTTTTCAACATTGCCTAATTTTTTTCCATGTTAATAGAAAGACACCATGATTGCCCAAAGTTGGAAGGATTTTATTTGACATATCATGTGAAAGGTTGCTTGGATATTTGTGATGCATTCAGACTAAGGTTGACAAAATCCATAATGTGAGAAAGATTGAAATGAGTTGATAGGTTTTTGGTGCAAATACCAAAAACAAAAACAATATTATGTCTATCATCATGCACATTCTTGATATATATTGTTTCATCTCAATGTAATCATAGTGCAAATCATATCATGTGTTCTTTTATTTAAACAATCAAATCCTTAGTTTGTCATGTATTATTTTATTCAATCAATCACATCATCAATTGAGTTATTAGTTTTTTAAGTTTCTCTATGATCCAATCATGTATTGTTTCATTCAAGCAATCACATCTTCACTTTATCATATTTTGCTTCATTCAATTGAACACATGATCACATGCATCACCTTTCATTCAATCATTCACATTGTCACTTGAGCTACCAAGTTTGTAACTCTCCATTCGATCTTGTCGAATATTGTTTCATTTGCTCAACCACACTCCTAATGACAATTGTATTAGTTAGGTAGTATTTTATTCAATGTTCGTTTCTTTCAATCAATCAAATGATCACTTGTGCTACTAGTCTATTCTTAATGTTATACTCAATTGAAAGAAATGAACTTGTTGCATTGGAGTTTTGAAATATGGTCATGAGGAAGAACAAGTTATTTTAAAATGGTGATAGTTTTCATCATAACTTTTAATAAAACCAACATTTTTCATGATGATGAACAAGATAAAATGATGAACATGAACAAATTAATTTACAGCCATGGCTAATTTTAAATTAATTACCAAAAATAATATTGTTGAAAAGGGTTGAAGATTGTGACATGTAATGCACATCATTACACGATGGAAAAAAACATATGTATGTGATGTTGTATATGAAAAACACAACAATAACATGTTTCACATTGTTATTATTTATATGGATAAGATTTTTGAGGATACCCACCAAAGGTGTGAGGCATTAATATGTAATGCATACTTTCCATCATTAAGACATGATGAAATTAAACAAAAGAAAATTCAAATGTACATATATTAAATGAAACCTAATGAATAATGTTTTTGTTCTTACTGAAATATTACATCTAGGTGAAAAACAAAAACACCTTAACAAGAAGGACAAAGGTTTTTTAGAAAAAAGGGCACATTGTTGCCACATTCTAAGAATTTTTTTTGGATTTGCCATATTAAACCCTAAAAGCCTAAGCGTTTTGAAGGTGATTTTCACCACCAAAAGAGTACTATCTCTAGTTTATCATGGATCTAAGCGAAAATTGACAATTAACAAATTGGATTTGAAGAACATAACATGAATAACAAGTTATAACATTTTCAAATCGTTTAGTAAACATATGAATAAGATTGGGCACCTTGAATGCACCAATATAAAGTGGGGCAATTCTTGGTCGAAATGATGGCAAACTTGTGAGGGTTCAAAAAAAAATTAATGACACCACCCATGCAATGAAGCTTCATACATATAGATGTGTGTGTGTTACACCTTTCCTATGCCTAATTTTCAAAAGATTTGGGACACATATCGGTATCCAACGGTCCCAACGAATGAATGTTGATCAAAATTTGTGTTTGAAAAATAAAATCTTGTCAAGCAACAAGCCCTTTACTGGGAAATGTTTTTTAAAAAAAATTATAATACATAGGATTGTTTCCTCTTGTAGTTTTTGCCCCCTCCTCCATAAGTTTTTTAATCCCACACCCCCACCCTCCCTCCTTTACTTCCGTTTCCCTCATTAAATGCCATTCACTCCCCACCTCACACTCCTCCACCCCCATCCCCTTTGTTTTTTTTTTTTTACCCAACACCTCCCCCCCCCCTCCCCCCACCAACTTTTTAAATTTTTTCCACCTAGCCCATGTTTTTTAAAAGCTGGAAAATTTGGAGATATAGGTTTTTCCAGTGTAAATTAGCACAAAATTGCAAAAGAAAAAAGAAATATTTGCCAAAGGGAAAGGTGCACCCTAATCCCCAAACAGTTTTTGAGGGGTGGATTTTTCTCATTGGATACTTTGGGACCATGTGCAAATAAAGATTTGCATAATTAAGGCGTGAGGGAGAAGGGTTATGGGGGGGGGGGGGGGGGGGGGGGGGAGGGTATACCTAAAGTTTCAATGTGATGGGCCAATAAAAGTGCTCCACCAAACCCGGGAGAAAAACAAAAAAAATTGAAATGCACTGAAACTTCTTAATATGAATCACAATAGGCACCCAAGCTCTTGTAAAAGCCTAGACCAGAAATGATGATGAACAAAGTTAGGAATGGAAATTCTACTCCAACAATGAGGTGGGACAATATGCAACCAAAACATTCCTCAATAGCACCACAATTTGTCACATATCATTTGCCCAGAAATATGTTCTTGTGAAATACATATATGTGGGATAAAGGAAGCACTTCCTCAATGCCCTATTGGTAGTAAAAACTTCTATTTGGTGAATATTAAAAGTAAATTTTTTTTTTGTGCAAGGCCAACCGAACTAGCCCATTAAAAAAAGAACATTGAACTTTGCAATGCACCCATAACTAATTAATATGGATTGTAATAAGTATAATCATTAAGGGTATATGATACATACGCTCAATATTTACATAGCATTATGTAAGTGTATTTGACAATCACTTACACTACCCATGTGTAAATGTAAGTATATATATCTACATGACAAGTGATGTAAGTATAAATGATCTATCCTTATATGCACAACATTGGTTTGGACTTGTACATATACACATGAAACAATATTATCCAAAAAGGTTAGTAAAGAAATATGATTGGCATTGATTGGCCAACCACACCAAACTTGTGGCATTTAATTGATTCTCAATATAGATTGTCAAGGATTTCATGTTTATTTGTGGGGATGCGAACATAACTTGCACTTTTTTTTTGGATGTAATAGACACTAGGATAGGCCCACAAATTAGGCATGAGTGGATCTCTTCTTTCAAATGTCAAATCATAGTTTACTTTTGATTTGGATTCCAGCATATGAGATGTGTTTTAACTTTTCTAAAAGGTTTGAATCTTAAAAACATATTGTTGATTTGGCCATTTAACAAGGAAAAAATAACAATAAATCTTTGTGAGGTTTTTGTCAATAGCAAATGGCACATTAAGTGTGCCATCTCCAAAGATTGACATCAATTTAAATCATCATATAAAAATTTGTAAATCTTTTTTTGGTTGAAACATCAAGTTGACATTGCACCCCTAATGTCAAAATGCACATTAAATGATGAAAGCATGGTTACAAAAAACAAAAAATTAGGGGGGGGGGGGGGGGGAAAGGAATAAATTTTTTAAAAAAAAAGCAAGAC